>Ga0209777_10004168_pt1 | contig 17274 bp, 13 predicted proteins | sample FrelakmetHBP12HB_FD_187147 | JGI IMG/M metagenome (GOLD analysis project Ga0209777, IMG submission 187147) | Freshwater lake sediment microbial communities from the University of Notre Dame, USA, for methane emissions studies -HBP12 HB (SPAdes)... | ecosystem: Environmental > Aquatic >...
GGTATACCAACATGGTCACCAAATATGCTATAATAAAACATCACCCTGCCCGAATACATCCACATAAAAGCGGAGGACAGAGTATGAATCCAAAGCCCAAATCCGTCGTCTGGTTTAGTGAAGTCAACAAGAACGATATACCTCTGGTAGGAGGTAAAGGCGCCAACCTCGGAGAAATGACCAATGCCGGAATACCCGTACCCCCCGGTTTCATCGTAACCTCTTCAGCTTATTTTGATTTTATCGAAAAAGCCAAGCTCCAGGACAAAATTAAAGCGCTGTTAGGCCCCGTCGATGTGCACGATAGCAAACAGCTTCAAGAAACCGCCCTTAAAGTACAGAAGCTCGTAACGGATGCCCCCATGCCACCGGAAATAGCTAAAGCCATTGAACAGGCTTATATTAAAATGGGCAAAGGGCTGGTCGCCGTACGCTCTTCGGGTACGGCCGAAGACCTGCCGGAAGCTTCTTTTGCCGGTCAGCAGGCTACCTTCCTGAATGTGCAGGGGGAAAAAGAGGTGGTGGAGGCGGTCCACGGTTGCTGGGCATCGCTTTTCGGCGCCCGGGCTATCTTTTACCGCCAGGAACAGGGTTTCGACCATTTTAAGGTAGGCATCGCCGTGCCGGTGCAACGCATGGTACAGTCGGAATCATCCGGCGTCATGTTCACCGTAGAACCCACTGCCAATAATAAAGAATTACTTATCATTGAAGCCGTGCTTGGACTCGGTGAGATGATAGTATCCGGAGACGTTACCCCGGACCATTATATCGTCAGCAAAAAAGATGTGAAAATCACCGGAAAACAGATTAAAAAACAGGAATGGAAACTGGTCAAGAAGCCAGGCGGACACGGCAAGAGCGACAACATAAAAATAGACCTTACTAAAGAAGAGCAAGCCAGCCAAAAAATACCCGATGAAGATATTATCTTCCTGGCTAAAATAGGGCTTATCCTGGAAAAGCATTATGATTTCCCGCAGGACGTGGAGTGGGCGAAAGAAGGCGGCAAAATCTATATCGTCCAGACACGCCCGATTACCACCATCAAGAACGGCAAAGCAACCTCCCATGACATAGACGCCACGGCCATTTTATCAGGAGCGCCAGCCAGCCCGGGCGTAGCTTACGGTCCGGTGAAAATAGTGCCCGACCCCTCCCAGATAGATAAAGTGCTGGCAGGTGATATTCTAGTAGCCGAGATGACCACGCCGGACTTCGTCCCGGCCATGAAACGCGCGGCAGCTATCGTTACCGACCGCGGCGGCCGGACGGCGCACGCCGCTATCGTCAGCCGCGAGCTGGGCATACCGTGTGTGGTCGGCTGTGAAAGAGCCACTGCGATTCTGAAAGACGGACAGATTATCACCGTGGACGGCAGCAAAGGCAAGGTATACCAGGGCAAGATAGAAGTCAAGAGCGACGTCAAGATACGCGCCCGGGGTGAAGTCAAGACCAGGACGAAGCTCCTGGCCAACTTGGCGCAGCCGGAAATAGTCGACCGCGTGGCTATGCGGGACGTTGACGGCATCGGACTGCTACGCGCCGAGTTCATGGTCGCCGAAATCGGCGAGCACCCGAGCTACATGATTGAACAGGGCCGCGGACAGGAGTTCGTAGATAAGCTCGCCGCCGGCCTGACCTTGTTCGTTAAAGCCTTCCACCCGCGCCAGGTCGTTTACCGCACCAACGACTTCAAATCGAACGAATATGCGGCGCTTAAAGGCGGCGCCAAGTACGAGCAGAGCGAAGAAAACCCGATGATCGGCTACCGCGGCGCCTCGCGGTATATCACGGACATCGAAACGTTCAAACTAGAACTGGCCGCGATTAAAAAAGTCAGAGAAAAATACGATAACCTCTGGGTGATGATTCCCTTCGTCCGCACCGTTTCCGAGATGGAACGCACCGTGAAAATCATGGCGGGAGAAGGACTGAAACGCTCGCCGACCTTCAAGCTCTGGATGATGTGCGAGATACCTTCCAACGTTATCCTGCTGGACAAGTTTATCGCCGTGGGTATCGACGGTATATCGATAGGCTCCAACGACCTTACCCAGCTGACGCTGGGCATCGACCGCGATAGCGCCAAGCTGGCGGCCAGCTTCGACGAGCGTAACGAAGCCGTCATGCTCTCCATCGAGAAAGTGGTCAAGACCTGCAAAGCCATGGGCGTCACCTGCTCCATCTGCGGCCAGGCGCCTTCAGTCTACCCGGAAATTACCCAGAAGCTGGTGGAGTGGGGCGTAACATCAGTATCCGTATCCCCGGACATGATAGACATGACGCGTGATATCATCGCCGCGGCCGAGGCAAAACTGGGCATCAAGTAGACATTATTATTCTTTAATGCTATTGTAGGGGCGGACTAAAAACCCGCCCCTTTTTGTTTGCTGACGATGATTGTCTTTTGATGATTGATGGTGTAGCATACTGTAAGAATAAATAGAAAAAGCAGCCTGAGCAATTATCACGTGATTGAGCAATTAAACATAAGGCAAATGAGCGAGGAGAGAGAAGAAAGCCTCTCACCCAATGCTGCAAAAAGCAAATATTCACGCGGCCGGCAGCGCCCGGAAGACCCGGACCCTATCCGCACCGCCTTCCAGCGCGACCGCGACCGCATTATCCACTGTAAGTCCTTCCGTCGTCTCAAGCATAAAACGCAGGTCTTTATCGCTCCTCTCGGCGACCACTATGTCACCCGGCTCACCCATACGCTGGAGGTCTCCCAGATAGCGCGCACCATCTCCCGGGCGCTGAATATCAACGAAGACCTCACGGAAGCCATCGCCCTCGGGCACGACCTGGGGCATACCCCTTTCGGGCACTGGGGGGAGGACACTTTAAACGAGCTTTACAGCGGGGGATTCCGCCACAACGAGCAGAGCCTGCGCATTGTCGACCTTTTAGAGAAAGACGGGCAGGGACTCAATTTGACCTGGGAGGTCAGGGACGGTATCGTCAACCACTCCAAGAGCGATGTGGCTGTCCTTGGCAAGGACTGGGGAGAAGTGAGCACATTAGAAGGAGAAGTCGTCAAGATTTCGGATATGGTCGCCTACATCAACCATGATATCGGTGATGCCATCCGGGCAGGAATTCTGACTGAAGGCGATTTACCCGCGGATGCCGCTAACGTGCTGGGGAATTCTCACTCCCGGCGTATCAATACCATGGTTTCTGATATCGTTCAAAGCTCATGGGACGTGCGTATTTGTGATATAATATCAAAGAGACCCGCGATAAAAATGAGCCTCCCCGTAATGTCCGCCGCCGAGACGCTGCGTGATTTCCTTTTCGAGCAGGTTTACACGCCCAGCACGGAGCGCACCGACGCTACCAACGCCAAGAATGTAGTCATATTTCTGTACCAATATTTTTACGCACATGAAGACAAGCTGCCGTCGGAATACCGCCTTCGTGCCGACACCACCGAAAGAATGGTAATCGACTATATCGCCAGCATGACGGACCAGTACGCTTTAAGGCTGGCAGAAGAGCTTAAAGGATAAATAAAAACTGTCATTGCGAGCCATTCCCAAAGGGAAGGCGAAGCAATCTCAAAGATAGTTCAAGACATTATTAGAGATTGCCATACCTGCGTGCCGTAACGCACTCTGGCGTACAGGCACGTCACCCCGATGGAATCGGGGCTCCTCGCAATGACATTAAGAAGAAATGATTACGATTATTGATTATAATGCCGGGAATATCCGCAGTGTGCTGCGCGCCTGCGCGGAAATCGGCGTAAAAGCCGCCACCACCAGCGACCCTAAAGTTGTAGCCAAAGCGGAGAAGATAATTTTCCCGGGGGTGGGCGCGGCGCCCAGCGCTATGGAATACCTGCAGGAAACGGGACTGGATACCGCGCTTAAAAACGCTTTTAAGTCCGGTGTTCCCATACTGGGTATCTGCCTCGGGGCACAGATTGCTCTGACAAGCTCCGAGGAAGGCCCGCAAAAGTGTCTGGGTCTGATGCCGGGAAAAACGGTACGTTTCAGATTAAAGGACAAGCGACTGAAGATACCGCACATGGGCTGGAATGAAGTTAAAGTCATTAAGCCCCATCCCCTGCTGGACGGCATCAAGCCCGGCGACGAGTTTTACTTCGTCCACTCGTTTTACCCGCAGCCCGCCGCCAGAGATAATATTTATGCTGTCGCCGAATATGGCGGGGATTTCTGCTGCGCTCTCGGATATAAAAACCTCTTCGCCACTCAATTCCACCCGGAAAAGAGCGGTCGGCTGGGGCTTAAGATGCTGGAACGCTTTACCCGGTGGGACGACAATGCTTAGAATGTTTATTTACGTCATTCTCGGGCTTGACCCGAGAATCCATACCACCCTTCCACCCGGAGATTCTTCGCTCCACTCAGAATGACAAGGTAAAAGTACTGGATTCCAGCTTTCGCTGGAATGACAACAGGATGTATAATAAAACACCATGCTTAGTAAAAGATTAGTCGTCTGCCTTGATGTGCGCGGGGGCAAGCTCGCTAAAAGCATTAAGTTCGTCGATACCAAAGATATCGGCGACCCCGTCGCTAAAGCCCGCCAGTACTATGAAGACGGAGTAGATGAGCTTGTCTTCTATGATATCACCGCCTCGCGGGAGAACCGGGATATCATGATAAACCTCGTCGAGGCGGCGGCCTCCCAGATTTTCATCCCCTTCTCGGTGGGCGGCGGCATCCGCTCCGTGGCCGACGCCACCAAGCTCCGCGGCGCCGGGGCGGAAAAAGTGAATGTGAACACCGCCGCCGTCAAGCGTAAGGAGCTGATAACGGAAATCGCCCGCGCCATCGGATCGCAAAGCACCATACTCTCCATGGATGTCCGGAGGGCACAGGCGACCAAGGAGCTCCCATCCGGCTATGAAATCGTCGTTAACGGCGGGGCAACGCCCACCGGCATCGACGCTTTATGGTGGGCGAAAGAGGGAGAAAAGTTGGGGGCAGGAGAGCTGGTTATCAACTCCATCGACGCCGACGGCACCAAGGACGGCTACGAGATAAAGCTCACCCGGATGATGGCGGACGCGGTAAGCATTCCCGTCATCGCCTCCGGCGGGGCGGGCAAGCCGGAACACCTTTACGATGTGCTGACGGAAGGTCATGCGGATGCCGCGCTGGTGGCTTCTATCGTCCACTACGGCGAGTACACCTGCCGCGAGCTTAAAGAGTACTTGCACGGGCGCGGAATCAAGATGAGGATGAGCTATTAGCTCAACCTTAAATCTTAAAAGCCAAAACCTGTCTTAAAGATTTAAACGTATTTAGTCTCTAGTTATAACGGGATAGTTTTAGGCTGTATCTTATGACTTTTACCTTGTACCAGGTTTGTTAAAACTGCTACCTGACACATTGGAGGGAATAATAAATGTTGGGCATCACAGGTGCTACGGGTAAACTTGGAGTAAAAGTGGCCTCCCGCCTGGAAAAGTCCGGGGAAAGGCAAAGGCTTATCGTCCGGGATGCTAACCGTGCGCCGGACCTGAAGAGAGCAGAAATCGCCCAGGTCTCTTCCTACGGGGATAAGCAAGCCATGAAAAAAGCCCTATCCGGCGTAAAGACTCTATTTCTGGTTTCCGCTCACGACCGTATGGGGGTGACTCAAAATGCCGCCAAAAAAGGATTACCTCCACCGCCCTACGACCGTTTACAGGAGCAATTCACGGCTGTCGACGCGGCAGTGGAAGTCGGGGTGAGGCATATCATTTATCTTTCCTTTTTAAATGCCGCCGAAAACGCGACCTTCGTTCTGGCCAGGGAACATTTCAGAACGGAGCAATATATCCGGGGCACCGGAGTCTCTTTCACTTTTTTACGTCCCTGCCTTTACATGGAAAACGTCCCGCTGCGGGTATCAAAGGAAGGTATAATTAAGGCTCCGGCAGGCAATGGGCGGGTTGCCTGGGTTACGCGTGATAATATCGCTGATGTAGCCGTTGCCGTGCTGACAGGAACCGGGCACGAGGGACACACTTATGATGTCACCGGACCTGAAGCGCTTACGATGGCGGAAACTGCAGAAAAAATCGCGGCAGCCGCAGGGAGAGCGGTTTATTATGTTAAGCAGACCCCGGAAGAAGCCAGGGCTTTGCACACCGCCAGCGGCATGGAACAGTTCGAGGCGGAGCGCCGGTCGGCTAGTGGGCAAGGACTTGAAGACGATGAGATAGAAATCTGGGTCACGCATTACCTTCAAATAGCCGCGGGAGCCCTGGATGTGGTCAGCGATACGGTGCAGAAATTAACCGATCACAGGGCGCAGTCGCTGGCGGAGTACTTAAGTCTTCACCCCGAGAGCTATAGGCATATTCTAAGATAACAACTCACCTGAAAAGTAGTATAATGAATAATTGTCCCTAAAATAATATGAGCGCTATCGACGAAGTAAAACAGAAAATAGATATCGCCGAGGTCATCGGCCAGTACACCGCGCTGAAAAAAGCGGGGCGTAACCTGACGGCTTTGTGCCCGTTCCACAGTGAAAAACACCCGTCGTTCTTCGTTTACCCGGAACAGGAGAGCTGGCACTGCTTCGGCGCTTGCAACACTGGCGGTGATGTCTTTGCCTTTGTCATGAAAAAAGAGGGGCTGGACTTCGGGGAGGCGCTGCGCCTGCTCGCTCAGAGAGCCGGCGTCACTTTACCTTCCAGGGTGGAACCCGGGGATAACAAAGAGGAAAAAGAGGAGTTTTTCCAGGTCAACGATGCCGCCGCATTGTATTATCACAACCTGCTACTCAACTCGCCGGCGGCGGCCAAAGCTAAAAGCTATATTGAAAAACGGGGGTTTACCGCGAAAACCATCTCCGATTTTCAAATCGGTTTTAGCCTGGATAGCTGGGACGCCTTAAAACTCTACCTGATGGAGAAGGGACACAGCGAAAAAACCCTGATTACCGCCGGCCTGCTTTACGAGGATGAGAAAGGTAAGACCTCCGACCGTTTCCGCGGCAAGCTGATGATTCCCATTCGCGATATCCGGGGGAGGGTAACGGGCTTCGGGGCAAGAGTACTGGACAACTCCGAGCCCAAATATAAAAATTCGCCCCAGTCTCCTACCTTTGATAAGAGCGGCACGTTATATGGTATAGACCACGCCGCCGCGGGGATACGAAAAAAAGACAGAGCCATCATCATGGAAGGCTACATGGACGTTATCATGGCGCACCAGTACGGCGTTACTAATACCGTCGCCTCCATGGGCACAGCGATAACGGAAACGCAGGTCAATATCCTCAAGAAGCTAAGCAAGAACCTGGTTCTATCACTGGATGCCGACGCCGCCGGCGAGGAAGCCATGCTGCGGACCGTCGGCTACGAGAACGTGCTGGGCGCGGAAATAAGAGTCATCCGGCTGCCCGAGGGCAAAGACCCTGACGAAGTCATTAAAGAGGACATTAACGTCTGGAACACACTGGTGGCGCAAGCCGTGCCGCTTATCGATTTTCTCTTTGAGAAGACTGTTGTTAAACTGGACCTGACTACCGCCAGGGATAAGTCCGGTGCGGTGGACCGGCTTTTGCCGGTGTTATCGGCCATTAACGACCCCATCCGCCAGGCGCATTACCTGCAAAAACTGGCCGCTTTGGTGAAGGTGGACATGAACACCATCAAGGCTTCGCTGAACCGGCTAAAGCCGTCTCCCGTAAGGCGCAAGGCAGCGACGGCTAAACCGGCTGCCGCCACAACAACCCGTCCGCTGGTTTCTAGCGTGCGCGAAGAGTACTTCCTGTGCCTTTTGTTACTAAACCCGGAGCTGAAAAACCGCGAGGAAGACCTCTCCATCTATATCGTGAACAGTGAAAACCGCGAAATTTTCCGCGCCTGGCAGGATTGCGCTGATATTCCTTCGCTTAAAGAACGTATCGACCCCGCCATCCTTGACCATGTCGATGCGATTTTAAATAAAGTGATGCCCGGCCCCCGGAACAACATCGAGGGCAGGTTTAACGATTGCGTCATGGAATTGAGGAAAACGTACCTCAGGAACCTGGCCGCCCGGAGAGCGGAGTCCGGCGAGCCCGGCGTTGATACCGCCCGCCTTGAAGAAGACGTAGAAATCAGTAACCAGCTGCGAGAGCTGGACGCCAGTAAGAGTAAGAAGCGAAATTCTTCTTTCGGGAAGATAAGGAGATAACCTATGGACACGGAAAAGAACGGCATGGACTCACTGCGCAGCGGGGATAATTTTGAAGAAATACAGCATCCGGAGATAATGGACTCCGAGGCCAAACCGGAGAGTATCTTCGCCGCCCCGATAGAGCCCGACGAGGAACTCGAAAGCGAAGACTTACCTACACCCGACGAAATGTGGGCGAAGGGCAAGCACTTCGAAGAAGGCAAAGACGATGGCGGGCTCGATATGGACCTGGAAATGCCGGCGGAGGAAGTCGCCGAACAGGATATCACCGACGACCCCGTGCGTATTTATCTCCATGAAATCGGCCGGGTGCACCTGCTTACTGCCAGTGATGAAAAGACCCTGGCCAAGCGTATGGAAGAAGGAAAATACATCAATATCATCAAACGTGAATTCGTCCAGAAAAACGGACGGCAGCCTTCGGCGACGGACATCATACTGGCTGTCCTGCTGAACATGGGACAGGCCACCGAGCTTGTCCGTCTCTTCCAGGAAAAGCTCAGCCTGCATAAAACCAAGGGTTTTCTTAAAAGCATTTACGATGCCAAACTGCAGGAAACTATCGATAACGCCATCGACCCGCTGGTAGTGCACGATTTCTCTACCCAACTGGGCAAAACCGTGACCGAAACGGAAGATATGCTCGTCCGGCTTTCCATGGGCAGCCGTCTGCTTCCCGAAGAAGCCCGCACCGCGATTAAAAACGACGTTACCCTGACCGAGATGGAAAAACTGGTGACCGACCCGGACTTTGTCAGCTCTCTGCAAGCCCACGAAAGACAGTTTGCGGCTTACTTCAATGAAGCCAACCGTGAAGGCAAAAAGGCGGAGAGACATCTTATCGAAGCCAACCTGCGCCTGGTAGTCAGCGTCGCCAAGAAGCACATCGGGCGCGGCATGTCCCTGCTGGACCTCATCCAGGAAGGCAATATCGGCCTGATGAGGGCGGTGGAGAAGTTTGATTACCGCAAAGGCTATAAATTCAGCACTTACGCCACCTGGTGGATACGGCAGGCGCTGACCCGCGCCATTGCCGACCAGGCCCGTACGATACGCATTCCGGTGCACATGGTAGAGACCATCAACCGCCTCTTAAGGATAAGCCGGCGGCTGGCCCAGGAGTACGGACGGGAGCCGACCTCCCGGGAAATCGCCAAGGAAATGGAAGTCTCTTCAGATAAAGTGCGGGAGATTGTAAAAGTTTCCCAGCTGCCCATCTCCCTGGAATCGCCTATCGGTGAGGAAGAGGACAGCCCGCTGGGCAACTCTATCGAGGACAGGAACGCCATGCCGCCAGTGGACATCGCTTCCAAGCAGCTCCTCAAGGAGCAAATCGAGGACGTGCTGGGGACGCTAACCCCCCGCGAGCAGCGGGTCTTACAGCTCCGGTTCGGACTAGAAGACGGGCGGAGCCGCACGCTGGAAGAGGTGGGCGTGGAATTTAACGTCACCCGGGAACGCATCCGCCAGATTGAGGCTAAAGCTTTACGCAAGCTGCGCCACCCCTCCCGCAGCCGGAAACTTAAGGACTATTTGGAGTAAAATAATCAATGCCATTCCGGGCTTGACCCGGAATCCAGATCGCCTTTACCGCACCGCCGGATTCCCGCTTTCGCGGGAATGACGGTGTTTATGCGAATATAGATACTTAAGGCCTATCCAGGTCAGTCTTGCCTCGTTATCAGATGAAACTGGCTAAAAATCTGTTGGCTTTGCTTTAACTACCCTTCTCACAATTTGATATAAAATTCCCTGATGTTAGTCCCCCTCTTGACAAAATAGACTATTTAGTCTATAAATAAACCGTACAATCTATTTACTGGAGGCAACTATGTCACCTAAAGTGCCTAAAGCCTACCTGGAAGCCAGGCAGAATGAGATATTAGGAGCCGCATATAAATGCTTTATGGAAAAAGGCTTTCACAATACCACCATGCAGGATATTTATGATGCCACCAACTTGAGCCCCGGAGCTGTATACAATTACTTTCCCGGCAAGGAAGATATCGTTGTGGCGGCGGTGAAGGAATTCAGTGATTGGACTCTCGCTCCACTATCCTCATTGATTTCCGAAAATCCGGATGAATCATTCATTAAATACTTCCAATTCTTGTTTTCTCCAATCAAGCAAAATGATATAACCAAGAGTTTTAGCCTTTTCCACGATATTTACTCGGAAGCCACCCGTAACAGCCGTATTCGTCAAGCGGTGATTAAGTTGATGAATGCAGTCGGCGTTAAACTTACCGGGCCCGTTAAGCGGAAACAGCGCGCCGGATTTTTCAATTCCAGGCTCGACCCCCTATCTATTGCCCATGTCATGGCGGGTATGGTGTGGGCGGCAGCCGTCCATAAAATGCTTGAACCTGATTTTGATATGGAGAATTTCGGGCAGGTCTGTGAAGCCATGATAACCGGCACTTTCGCCATTCCTCCAACAAAGCGCCAGAAAACAAAGCAAACCACGTTAAAACGCCGCCCGGTAAAAAAGGTGGATAGGCAAGAGAGTAAGTAATGAAAAAGTTTTATGTGGTATGGGCCAGCCAGGCGGCCTCGCTGTTCGGGAGCGCTATAGTGCAGTTTGCGCTGGCATGGTACCTGACCAGAGCTACAGGCCGCGCTACGGTGCTTTCCACCGCGCTGATGGTATCGATATTGCCGTCGATCGTTCTCGGGCCGTTTGCCGGGCCGTTTATCGACCGTTGGAGCCGTAAAAAGATAATGATTTATGCCGACCTGCTCACTGCCTTGTTTACACTAATGCTGGTTATCCTGTTTTATACCAAAACTATCCAGATATGGCATGTCTACGTAGCGATGGTAGGCAGGTCCATCGGGGGAGTGTTCCAGGGGCCGGCACTATGGGCTTCCTTTCCCATGATCGTGCCGGAAAAACAGCTGGTGCGGGCGAACGGGCTCTACCAGATGCTACAGAATGCCATCCAGGTTGCCGCTCCGACCTCCGGCGCTTTCCTCATGGCCACCCTGCCCATGCAGGGCGTGCTTTCCGTGGATATCATCACCGCAATTATCGCCGTCGGCTGTCTTATCCCGCTGGCCATACCGCAGCCGCCGCGCACTACCCTGACAGTTAAACCAAATTACTTCGGGGAAATGAAACAGGGCTTCAGTTATATCTGGTCGAGGCCGGGATTGGCGATGTTGGTTGGTATGGTAGCTATGCTCGTCTTTTTCGCGACACCGGCCTCCAGTCTAATTCCAGTGCTGGTGAATAAGAATCTTGGAGGAGATGTAATAAAGCTGGGCTGGCTGGGCACCGCCAGCGGCATCGGCGGGATTGCAGGGGGTTTATTACTCGGGGTGTGGGGCGGATTTAAGAAGCGCATGCGGACGGCGCTGACGGGTTTCGCCATCATGATACCGTGCAGTATCGGCCTCGGATTGACGACCATAAGTTATTTCTATACTACCGTTATTGCCATGCTGTTTATGGGAGTGGGCCTTGCTTTTGTCAATGCGCCGCTGACAGCAATCATGAATGCGGTCATCACCAGAGACATGCAGGGGCGGGTCTTTGCCTTATACGGTTCCATCACTACGCTGATGATGCCGCTCGGCCTGGTAATAGCCGGCCCGGTGGCGGATACCTTCGGGATACGCTCGCTTTATTTCATCGCCAGCGCGGGATGGCTGATTATTTTGCCCTTAGCCATGCTTAGCAAGCCACTGATGAACCTGGAAAATCAGAAGGCGGATTCATAATTTAAAAGAATAGCGGGAGATAATACCTTTTTTATCTGCCAATGTACTTCAGGGCATTTTTCCCGGCAATGCGGCCGGAATTTACCGCAAAACCCGATGACAGACCCGTCGAATTTCTGATGCTGTAACTGTCTCCGTACATACCACCGGCGTCAAAACCAACCGCATAAAGGCCGGGTATAATTTCGCCCTTTTTATCTATCACTTCGGTTTTATGGTTAATCTTAATCCCTCCGAGCGTCCCCAGAAAGACGGTCTGGGCTTTCACGGCATAAAACGGCGGCTCTTTAATTGGCTTGAGGTATTTAGGGTTTTTAGCAAAAAGCTCATCATGCCTTATTTCACAGAACCTGTTATATTCGTCAACGGTATTTTGTAACACCGCTGCTTCGATGTCTATCTTCCCTGCCAGTTCTTTGATAGTACCGGCTTGAAACACATCTGCGCTGCGGTTTACAGGTGCTTCTCCAAGTTCCCGTGCCAGGTCAGGAAGTCGCGAGCCCGGCGGGAAATCCAGCGCCATCGCTTTATCTATACCCTTCTCCATAAGATACCGCACGATGGAACTATCAAAGACGCTGTAGCCGGCGCCGTTTTTTTGCCGGACACTGGCATTTCCCATCGAAGTATCATCGAAGGTAACACTCTCATCGCAGAACCTCTGCCCGCGGTCATTAATCCAGAGGTAAGGCTGGACGACCGCATAGCCGATTTGCGATACCGAGCCTGGTTGTTCCCGGCCGGTGCGTAAATATTCCAGTACGCCGAGGCCCTCTTCGGCGGCACCGACCTCATAAGCCATGCGAATGCCATCACCCGTCTTACCAACATTACCGATGGGAATCAGGTTGATATCCAAATCCAATCCCGAATATTTTTTAATCCATTCTTTATTGTTCGCGTACCCCCCACTGGCGATGATGACCGCTTCCGCAGCCACCCGCATTTCCCGCCCGTTATCATCTGCAATCACGCCGGTAATCCTGTCGCTGGTTTTGAGTATTTGCTTCACCGGCGCTGCCAGTTTGATAACAACTCCCAACTCCTTCGCCCTGGCCGCCAGAGCTTTTACCACGTCCTCTCCCGAGTTTTTAACCAGGTGGTATGTTTGGGGTGCATTTGGAATATTAGTAACGACATTAAGAAAGATAACGCCATGTTTTTGCAGCCATGCTATAGTGCCGGCGGATTCGTCAATAATAGCCTTTACCAGGCTCGGATTTGCCCGCCAGTGGCTGTATTCCATGATATCTTTGAATGCCTGGTCACGGCTACAGGCGATATATCTCTCCCGCTGCATATCGCTTTCCGCCGCAAAGATGCCGCGGAAATTAACGGAGGTGCCGCCGATGGATTCCTGTTTTTCAATAACAATGACCCTGGCATCGCCCTCCGCTAGAGTTACCGCCGCCGCCAGGCCTGATACACCGGAGCCGACGATAGCGACTTCGAATTTTTCTGGAATCTGATTCAATTTTCTCTCTGTTTTCTTTTAAAATGCCCGAATATCAGCCTATTTAAACATCCCCAGCATGTTCTTGGGAATCTTGCCGCTGGCGCCCATTTTAACCAGCTTCTGCATCTGGGCAAACTGGTTGAGCAACTGATTGACATCATGGGTGCCGGTGCCGCTGCCTTTGGCGATGCGCTTACGGCGGCTCCCCCCGATGATAGTGGGATTCTGCCTTTCCTGCGGTGTCATGGAAAGAACGATGGCTTCAATCTTTTTCAGCTGGGCTTCCTGGGCACCGTCCGGCAGTTTAGCCGCCAGCTTGCCCATGCCCGGCAGCATTTCCGCCAGCTGGGCGATAGGTCCCATTTTTTTAATGGCTTTAAGCTGGTCTAAAAAGTCCTCCAAGTCGAACCCGGACTTTCTTATCTTTTTCTGAAGCTCCAGCGCCTTCTTCTCGTCGAGGGTCTTTTCCGCTTTCTCGATGAAGGTGAGGACATCGCCCATACCCAGGATGCGGGAGGCAAGTCTATCGGGATAAAACGGCTCGAAGGCGTCCGCCTTTTCCCCCATCCCGATGAACTTTATCGGCACCCCGCTCACCCACCGTATGGAGAGAGCGGCGCCGCCGCGGGCATCGCCGTCCATCTTGGTCATAACCAGTCCGGTGACATTTACCCTTTTGTGGAACTCCTCTGCCACGCGCACGGCGTCCTGCCCGGTCATGGCGTCCACCACCAGTAGCACCTCGTCCGGTTTAAGGACTTTCTTTACCTGCTCCAGTTCCGCCATCAGCTCCTCGTCAATGTGGAGTCGGCCCGCTGTATCGACGATAACATGAGTGGCGGCAATCTTTTTCGCCTCAGACATGGCGTGGACGCATATGTCTTTAGAGGCCGTTTTGGGGTCTTCACTAAATACCGCTACATCGAGCTGTTTCGCTAAAGTCACCAGTTGCTCGATGGCGGCGGGACGCCGGTTATCCGCGGCTACCAGCAGGGGTTTCTGTCCGTTGTGCTTTAAAAGCAGCGCCAGCTTGGCGGCGGTGGTGGTCTTGCCGCTGCCCTGCAGCCCCACCATTAAAATGACGGCGGGGGGCTGTGAAACGCTGACGAGCTTACTGGAAGCGACGTCGCCGAGGGTCTTGATAAGCTCTTCGTTGACGATTTTAACAATTTGCTGGCCGGGGGAAAGGCTCTCCATGACCTCTTTGCCGATGGAGCGCTCCTTGGCGCGGCCGGTAAAATCCTTGACCACTTTAAAGTTGACGTCCGCCTCGAGCAAAGCCAGGCGCACCTGCCGCAGGGCTTCATCGATATCTTTTTCGGTGAGCTTGCCGCGGTTGCCCAAAAGGCGGAAGACGTTATTCAGCTTTTCCGCGAGTACTTCAAACATACGATTTCATTATACGGGGAAACCACAAGAAGGGGCAAGGAGAAAATATCTTCCCTCTCCCCCTTAAAGCGGAAGTGCGCATCGAGAGGGAGCGCAGCTCCCTCTCATTACTTGCCCCCTCTCCGAACAAAATATACTGGATATAGCCTAAAACCCGGTTCGGAGAGGGGGCAAGGGGGTGAGGTGATAAACAAAACATGCTACAATATCTTTATCTACCCAAATTCACAAGGAGAATCTATCATGCCTAAATCCAAATACGGAAAATACATCGTTACGGAGCTAAAGACGCCTTATTTCTCGCCGGAGGCTATCGCCCGTTACAATACCTTTGCCCGCCGCATCCTCTGGATGGATAAAAACGTGGTGCCGGGAGCTTTCCAGATGAACTGCTCATGGTATCTCAAAAAACTGGATAAAGGCCCCGGGGCGCACACTCACAGCGTTGACGAGATTATCGGGTTCTTTGGCTGTGATGCTGATAACCCCTACGACCTGCACGGCGAGGTGGAAATCTGGCTGGAAGGTGAAAAACATACCATCACCCAAAGCGCCTATGTCTATATCCCGGCCGGTATGAACCACTGCCCCCTGATTTTAAAGCGGGTGGACCGCCCTATTTTCCACTTCTCCACAGTTACCAGCGGCACTTATATCGTCGAAGAGACCAAAGATAATCCCAGGCCCGAATACGATTTGAGTAAACATATTGTCACCGAGCTTATCCAGCCGGAGGAACGCATTAAACTGGCGCCCCGTTATAATAAATACGCCAGGCGCGTCCTCTGGATAGATAAAAACGTCGTCCCCGGCGCTTTCAACATGAACGTTTCCTGGTACCTTAAAGCGGGAACGACCATAGATGATAAGCCCCATACCCACAAGCAGGATGAAATTATCGGGTTTTTCAGTAATGACCCTGATAACCCTTACGATCTCGACGGTGAGATAGAAATGTGGCTGGGAGGTGAAAAACACATCATCACCAAAAGCACCATGCTCTTTATCCCGGCGGGTTTAGTCCACTGCCCGCTTATTTTAAGGCGCGTAGGCCGCCCCATTTTCCACTTCACCACCGTTACCCACGAACTGTATATCAAGTACGAAAAGTCCAAATAATACTTTAGTACCTGATACCCGTATAAATATTGAACGCACAAGGTACAAACGTCCCCTACTTTTCTGCTACTGATAGTCGCTGCTACCTTTTTGGGTTTCAATCTGTTACCATCAGGGGATTTACCACTACAATTAATAGGGATAAACTTAATTTAGAAACATGAATAAAGTTCTAAGACATAAAAGAGTTGAATATGAGATTCCTATTCAGTTTGCTGCTAATTTTCGTCGGCCTCTGCGGAGCCCCGATTGCCTTTATGAGCACGATAACCGTTAATTCGTCGATTTCTTTTGTTGATGGGGTAAACATTTCCCTCTGGCTCGGAGCCTTTTCCATCCTGATTTTTTTCAACGGCGTTTACCTTCTGGTCGCCGATTTTTAGTCCACGTCCTGTTTTGAATTCACCGACCTCTTTTTTCCCCTTTACCCTTGCCGCCCTACCGCTGGGGAGTGGGGCGGCAAGGTCAATTATGCTAAAATGGGGTCGAGATGATACCCGTCAGGCTGAAAATGCGTAACTTCATGTGCTACCGTGATAATGTCCCGGCGCTGGACTTTACAGGTATTCACCTCGCCTGTCTCTCCGGCGAAAACGGCAGCGGAAAATCATCTATTATCGACGCGATAACGTGGGCGCTGTGGGGCAAAGCCCGCGCCAAAAGCGTCGACGACCTCATCTATTCCACGCAGCAGGAAATGGAAGTAGAGTTTGAGTTTAGCGTTAGAGAACAGCTTTACCGTATCATCCGTAAACGTTCCCGACCTAAAAAACGGACCGCCGCAGGACAATCATCCCTGGAGTTCCAGATAAGCAGCGGCGGCGACGAGTTCCGCCCTATTACCGGCAATACCATCGACCAGACGCAGGAGAAAATTATCGAGACCCTGCACATGGACTACGATACTTTTATTAACAGCGCTTACCTGCGGCAGGGCCATGCTGACGAGTTCACCCACCAGGACCCGGCCAAACGCAAAGAAGTGCTGGGCAGTATCCTGGGGCTGGATGTCTATGATGGACTCGAAGAAAAGGCCAAAGAGCTCGTGAAAAAGCATGAAACGGATATGCAGCAGATGGAAAACGCTATCAAAGACATCGACATCGAGCTGGGGCAGAAACCGGCCTTCGAAGCGGAACTCGCGCAGGCGCAGAGCGCGCTTTCCGAAATTGAAAAAGCGGCACAGGCAAAAGAGGCAGCTCTGAACGATCTACGCCAGAAGAAAGAGTCGTTAGAGAGCCGCCAGGCGCAACTCGACGAGCTGGAAAATCGTCTCCAGAGCGGCGCCGCCGACCTTAAACGATGGGAGGAACAAACCGCTCAACACCTGTCCCATATCCAGCAATACACCGAGGTAATCGGCCGTCGGACGGAAATCGAAGCCGGCTATGGTAAATTTGCCGGAATGAAGAAAACGGTTGAAGAGCTCGACCG
>Ga0209777_10004169_pt1 | contig 17273 bp, 19 predicted proteins | sample FrelakmetHBP12HB_FD_187147 | JGI IMG/M metagenome (GOLD analysis project Ga0209777, IMG submission 187147) | Freshwater lake sediment microbial communities from the University of Notre Dame, USA, for methane emissions studies -HBP12 HB (SPAdes)... | ecosystem: Environmental > Aquatic >...
CATAGCTCCCTTCCCATCCCTCTTGCGAAGAGCTCTCTCTCGTCTCTGAAATTTAACCCAACCCCTTATCCTCGCCCCCTCACATTCTGTTCCTGATTCTTCCCTTGACTCAATTCTCCTCCTCAAGATCTTCGCTTCTCCTCCGTCAGCACCGCGCTCCACACTAAATTATTCTTACTTCCTCTTCCCCGACCCCCAGAAGCCTATCTGAAAGTGAAGGTAGGCAAGAGGATAGGAAGATCTGAAAGGGTGTGACTGACCTTGGTGTTGCCGTAAAGGGGGGGGGGAGAAAAAAGTATAGAAATTTCCGAGGGGTTATGTTAACTTAAACGCATGCGGAGGGTGGGTGAAGGAACGTACCAACCCTGACTATGGACGTTGATGCCAAAGAGCTGTCCGACATCCTGGGAAAGGAGGTCACCTCCCTTCGAGGAATCAACCGCCTTCCTGTTCATGTGAAAGAACGAATCTATGCTTCGTTGATTCCAGGCGATCTTTTTACTACCTATGGAGTGGATCCCGTCACTTTTTTGGATCGTGAGGGGGATAAGACCCTCTTTTTGGACTCGCCGCCGGACAAAGGGGAAGTAAAGATCCTCCTGAAGCGATCCCTTCGCGAGATCGATCCGCTCCTTTTTGTCCAGCTGAGCGATACGAGCTACGGGCAGGTCGACTTTGAGTGGATCATCATCAACGATCCCGATTCCGAGCGCTTCCAGATCCATATCTCGGACAGCACCCAGTTCCTTCCTCCCGGCTCCGAGTTTCGAAACATCCCCGAGGAGGTTCGGGCCATGAAGGCCGGACTTGCTCCAGGACAGGTGAGACGAGGGCTTCACAAGTTTCATGAGGTCATGGATCTCCTGGAAGCACTCCTTTCCCGCCTGGAAATCCATCTCATCCACGGCGCTCCCTATGCCTATCACAACGCCATTGAGCTGGAACGAATCGGTTACTTCTATAGAAGCGGGAAGGAGATGATGCTTGAGATCGATCGGGAATTCCGTCCCGGTGGAAGGCTTTTCAGAAGGCTTGATGGGTCGACCTCCTTCCGCCAGCCCGGAATGGAGAAGACGATCCGGGGAAGGAGCTGGGCCATTCATGATGGGATCATGGAGCGTCCCTGGATCTGTCCGATGATGGTCAAGATCATTGGAAGACGGGCGAAGGACTACACGTTCCCGGATGCCATTTATTTCCCGGGTCATCCTTCCGGGGTGCGAATGTCCCAGACAGGAACAGGGTACGCTACTCTACGCCCTTCTGAAGGGATAACCGGCCCGTGCCACCTCCCGCCACGGCGGGATCCGGATTTCGATTCTGTTCCCATGCGGATTTGATCGCAGCAATACACGTGAGGAATTATGTCCCGCTATATCGTGATTGAAGGACCCATTGGTGTTGGGAAGACGAGCCTGACCAGGCTCCTCGCAAAGGAGTTTAGTGCTCGATGCATCCTTGAAAAGGCGGAAGAAAACCCTTTTCTCTCCCAGTTCTATCAGGATCGAAAGAAGTACGCCTTCCAGACTCAGCTCTTCTTCCTGCTCAACCGATTCCAACAGCAGAAGGAGATTGGTCAGCTCAACCTGTTCAATCAGGTCACCCTGTGTGACTACCTTTTTGCACGGGACCGGATCTTTGCTTCATTGAACCTCGATGAAAATGAGTTCGCCCTTTATGAACAGATCTTTCATCTCGTGAACGCCCGCATTCCCACGCCGGACCTCGTCCTCTTTCTCCAGGCACGACCGGAGGTCCTTCTCCATCGGATCCGATCGAGGAATATCTCTTATGAAAAAGAGATCGATTTAGACTATCTTCGGACGGTGACCGAGGCCTTCAATTATTACTTCTTCCATTATGACCAATCGCCCCTTCTGGTCGTCAACACGAGTGAGATCGATTTCGTCAATCGTAAAGAGGATCTTGACCAGCTCATCCGGGAGATCAAACAGATGAAGAAGGGCACGTCCTATTTCGTTCCCCTCCGCTCGAAATAGCGGGAAGGCCACCTTGAACTCATGAAATCGATCGTTCGTGCACTCTACATGGGGAGATAAGCACCAAATCGCAAGCACGAAATAACAAACAAACTCCAATAAGCCAAAATCAGAATTCCAAACAAGATCGTTTTGGCCATTCCAAATTGATGTTTGGAATTTATTTTGGATTTGAAATTTGATGGTCTCGTAAAAAGTCGTCTCACCGGTGAAAACCGGTGGCCAGTGTTTTCATAACTACCTTAGATCACTGGATTCCGGCTTTCGCCGGAATGACGATCATTAGCCCTTCTCGACTTTTTACGAATTCATCAAATTTGGGATTTGGAGCATGTCCCCTATTCAGACGCGGATGGTTCGGCAGCTTCTTTGGGCGTCTCCGGAGGTGCTTCTTTGGGGGCCTCCTTTTTTGGCTTTTTCTGCTCGGCCTCTTTCGAAGCCTCCGGTAAAGGCTTCTGAACGGTTTTGGCCCGGGCCTTCAGCCGTTTCTCCTTCCGTTTTCTTCTCCTCGCCAGTTCCCGATCCTTTTCACGTCTCGGCATCGCTAATTCCTCCTTGTCATTGAGATCATTCAACAGCCAGTTCAGAGTGATGAACTCGGAGTTCGGAGACAAACAGGCTACTCCGAACTCCCAACTCCGAACTGAGAACTATAGAACTATACTACGGGTCCTTCTTCGTTTAGCACTCTGGCCCTCGGCAGAGTGCTCAGGCGACTGATCTGCTCCATGGCTCGATGGGTCAGAGAGAGGGCATCCGACTCTCCATCTCCAAAGAGGGGAGGCCCGATTCGGATTTCCACGTGCCTTCGCCAACCCATCCTTCCACCATATCGGATCCCCACGGGAATAAAGGGAATAGGAGCCTTCAACTCCGATTGGAATTGGAGGATCATCTGAATCAGGCGGCTTTTGCCCGAACCCACCGATCCTCGAACATAAGTCCCCTCCGGAAAGATGACCACCTTCTCATCAGCCTTCAAACGCGAGATGAGATACTTGAAGGAGGTTAAGGTCCGGATGGATCGCTCCCGGTCCAGCGGAATTCCACCCACGAGGGAGAGATAGGACCTTATCCCCGGAGCACGAAAGAGCTCCTTCTTGGCCACAAAATGAAGGAATTCATGGAAGGAGAGGCTGACCAGGGGGATATCTGTCCAGTATTGATGTTTCGGCAGGATGATTGCCGAGCTCTGAGCCGGAAGAATCGTCTCCCTTTCGATTTCGATCCGGTAAAAAAAAGAGAAAACGATTTGAGCAATCTTTCTTGTGATGGAATAGACGACGGTATTTCTTCTCACAGCCCTTCCGCTGGAACCCAGTTCGGAGTGAAGAGTCCGGAGTTCGGAGACACACAGCGCGGCGTAGCCGCAACCAAAACCGAAGCACGATAGACGATAGACGATGGACGATGAACCATAAACAAAATCCGTTCGCCCTGAGCTTGTCGAAGGGTGAATAATGGACGATGACCCATGGACAGATTCTGCTTAACAAAATTTCAAGAAATTAATCGTTAGGTGTAGTACAGAGCACTCTCAGATCTGAGCTCCCAACTCCCAACTCCGAACTCATCACGATACCTCGTGAGAGAGTGCAGTTGGTTGTAGCGATCAGTACGAATCCAGAAGCTCTTCTCCGGGGATCTCCGGAGCAATCGGGGCTGCCATCCATGCCTTCTTGGCCCGTTTGGCAGCGGCGATCCCTGCCCGGAGGGCCTCGCGGTTCAGCTTCTCCGTGCCCCTGGGGACCCTCGCCAGGACAGCCTGTTCCATGGCCTTCGGAGAAACAATCGGGCTCAGCTGGGTAAGGGCCCCGAGGGCGACGATATTGGCGACCATCTCTCTCTTGAGCTTCTCCCGGGCAATTCGCGTAAAGGGAACCTGGAAGGCTTTCAGAGTTGGGACCTGGGAAACGAAGGTTGAATCGACAATGAGGATGCCATCCGGCTTCAGGTCCAGGTAGAATTCATCGAGCGATTTCTGATTCATCGCGAGCAGCAGATCCAGCTTCATCGCCTTCGGATAGTCGATTTCCTCATCGCTCACAATGACCTCTGATTTGCTCGAACCCCCTCGCGCTTCCGGGCCATAGCTCTGAGTCTGTGCCACATATTTCCCGTCATAAACTCCCGCTGCCTCGGCGAGAATAATCCCCATCAGGATGAGTCCCTGCCCTCCCGAACCGCTCAAACGAACCTCATACCGGAAACTCATGATCATCTCCTCACAGCTTCTTTTGCGCGCTCTCGAATCCTCTCGTACTCATCCTGAAAGACCGGGAGGTCCTTGTCGACCAGGACCCCGATCAAGATCTTGTCCTTGAGGTCCTCGGGTTTTGCCTGAGCTGCCTTTTCCACCGTAACCGCGTTATCGCGCTGCCACTCCATCATCTCCACCGCCGTGCCCAGGCGGTTCTGTCTGCCATACTGGGTCTGGCAGTGGGCGATGACCTCCACCACCGAAAAGCCCGGCTTCAGGAATGCCTTCTCCATGAGGCTGTCCAGAAGCTTGGCATGATAGACGGTTCCCCTTCCGACAAAGACGGCTCCAGCTGTTACTGCCAGCTCCGAGATCTTGAAGGACTGTTCGATGTTCGAGTAGACAGAGGTGGTCGATCTCATGCCGTAAGGCGTCGTGGGCGAGTACTGCCCTCCCGTCATCCCGTAAATGCTATTGTTGACAATGATGGCTGTGACGTCGATGTTTCTCCGGGCCGCATGGATAAAATGGTTCCCTCCGATGGCCACAGCGTCCCCATCCCCCATAATGACGATCACCTTCAGGCTGGGCTTGGCGAGCTTTACTCCGGTGGCGAAGGTGAGGGCCCGGCCGTGGGTGGTGTGAAGGGTATTGAAATCGACATAGACGGGCAGTCTTCCCGAACAGCCTATCCCTGAGACGAGGACGACCTCATCCTTCTCATAGCCAATCCGGTCAATGGCGCGGATCAGGCTGCCCAGCATGATTCCGATCCCACACCCCGGGCACCAGACGTGAGGAAATTTCTTATCGTGTCGGAGATATTTATGGATCAACTTGGTAATCTCAGGCATCAGGAAACCTCCGTAAAAACATCAATGCAAATTGCAAAATGCAAAATTCAAAATTTTGTAGCTATTTGACCATCTAAACCGAAAAACAAAGGGTGGACCTCAGTTCGTTTCCTCCGCCCTTGATGCCCCCAAAATTCAAAATCCTCGATCCCTCTAAAGATTCCATTTTGCATTTTGCATTTTGCACTTTGCATTCTGCAATAATTTTTAGGCTACCTCCAGGATTCGGTTCAAGATCTCTTCGGGAGTGATTATCGTTCCATCGACCTTATTGAGGGTGATAACCCTTGCGGCCCCGCGGTTGACCCGTTTCACCTCCCGCGAGATCTGCCCCATATTCATTTCTGGAACGATCAGGACCTTGGAAGTCTGAAGGACCTTCTCCACGGCTGATCTCACAAAAGGCCATATCGTCACCAGCGTGAGAAGGCCCACCCGAAGCCCCTTCTCCCGGGCCTCCTTCACCGCCCTCCTTGCAGAACGGGCTACCGACCCATAGGCAATGATCGTGATCTCAGCATCGTCTGTCTCATAGAACTCGGCGCTCTGAATTTCCGGCAGGTGCTGGCTGATCTTTCGAAAGAGGCGGTTGATGAAAGGACCGATCTCATCGGGTCTCGAGGTGGGAAATCCCCGGATATCGTGGGTCAGGCCTGTCACGTGATAGCGATACCCCTCTCCAAAATTGGCCATGGCCGGGACACCGCTGGGGGTGTCCTCAAAGGGAATATACCATTCCGGCGGGACGGTGGGCTTGACGCGGTTGATGATCTCCACCTCTTCCTGATCCGAGAGGACCATCTTCTCCCGCATATGGCCCACGACCTCGTCGATCAGAACGATCACCGGATTCCGAAACTTCTCGGATAAATTGAAAGCGCGAATCGTAATGTCGTAGCACTCCCGGACCGTAGAGGCCGAGAGGACGATGATCGGATGGTCGCCATGGGTTCCCCAGCGGGCCTGCATCACGTCGCTCTGGGAAGGGAAGGTGGGGAGCCCGGTGCTCGGTCCTCCCCGCATCACATTGACGACGACGCAGGGGATTTCTGCAATCACCGCGTAACCCAGATTCTCCTGCATCAGAGAAAACCCGGGGCCGCTCGTGGCCGTCATAGCCTTCACCCCTGCCATAGAAGCCCCGATCACCGCACCGATGCTGGCGATCTCATCCTCCATCTGGATGAAGGTCCCATCCACAAGGGGAAGTCTTACTGATAAAATCTCAGAAATCTCCGTTGCTGGAGTGATGGGGTAGCCGGCAAAAAAACGGCACCCTGCCCGGAGAGCTCCCTCCACAATTGCTTCATTGCCCTGAAGCAACACTTCTTTCCGGCTCTGCTTCTGCTTCTTCACCCTTCTCCTCTTCTCTCTTCTTCTTGTTCTTGGACTCAACCGTGATGGCAAAATCGGGACACCGGATCTCACACCAGCCGCAATTGATGCATTTCTCGATATCCTTCACATACGGGTAGCCTGCCTCGTCCTTGGCCAGCGCACCGGTCGGGCAGAAGGCAATACAAATCCCGCATGCCTTGCACCATGCCCGATAAATGTCGATCTTCGGTTCTTCTTTTTTCTTCTTTGTCTCAGTCATCTTAAACCTCAAATTATGCTTACTGGCCATCCTTCCTTTGACCACTGGGGCGGTCGGATGAGATCATAGGGATTTTCCCAGTCCGATTGTAATATTTCTGTCTTTTTTGTCAAGTTTTTTTTCATTTTGCAATTTCTTGCAAACTTTATCTGTTGCCGCACAGGTTTTATCCTTCTCGATGGGTTGCCTGGAACTCTTTTTATAGCACAGTAGCATTGGAGCAGTCAAAGCTTTCTGACAATCTACTCTAACTTCAAAGTAAACTAAAACTGAGAAACTTGTCAAAGGGAAAGAAGCAGATAAATCACCAATCTCCAAATACCTACCTTCGCCGGAGAGGCTCCGCGCAGGCAAGCCAAATCCCAAACAAATTCCAATGGCCAAATTTCTGACGTTCTGTTTTGCTGATTCGAATTTGGAATTTGGAGTTTATTTGAGATTTGGAATTTGTGATCTGGGATTTACCTTGTCCTGATGGTCCTGCCGGGAGTGGCTTTCGTATAATGCCCGCTTTCAACCACCACCCTGCCGTTGACGATGACCCAATCGATCCCTGAAGGAAACCGTCTCGGGTCAGCATACGTTGCATTGTCGAGGACCGTGTTGAAATTGAATAGGGTTATGTCCGCATCATACCCTTCGGCGATCCGCCCCTTCTTCTTGAGCCTCAGTTTCTCGGCCGGCAGGGAGGTCATCTTCCGCACGGCCTCTTCCAGAGAGAGGATGCCTTGCTCCCGTACATATCTCCCGAGAATGCGGGGAAATGCTCCATAGACCCGGGGATGGGGTTTCCCTCCGAGCAGACCATCGGTGATAAAGCTTACAGAAGGGTGCCTCATGATATTGAGGACATCCTTTTCATTCTGGCTGAAGGTGATCATACCAACGGCGAGTTCTTCTTCCGCAAGGAGGTCCAGTGCTGCATCCGCAGGGTCATCAGAACCTCTCATCGCAGCAATTTCTGGAATGCTCTTCCCTTCAAACTTTTTGTTGGCTTCGGTCTCGACGGAGGAAACGACGATATTCTCCCATCCATTGTTACCCACAAAGTTTTCCCAGTCTGTTCTTTCCCGAATATCCTTTTTGATGGTCTCCCTCTCTTCACGGAGCATACGGATAAGCCTCTCCGGCCCTTCTTTGTGAAACCAGGGCGGAATCACTGCGTGAAGCATCGTGCTTCCGGCGGTATAAGGATACTGAGCAATCGTTATTTCCACTCCTTCTCGACGGGCATTCTCCAGGACTTTCAGCGCCTTCTCCGATTGACCCCAGTTCTTCCTGCCGGTCACCTTAAAATGAGTGATGAGTACGGGAATCCCCGATCGTCTCCCGATCTCGATCACCTCCTCCATGGCCTGCAGCAAACGATTCCCCTCGCTCCGGAGATGGACATCGTAGATCCCATCATAATCCCGGACCACCTTCGCAATTTCTACTACCTCTTTAACGGTTTGATATTGACTGGGCGGATAGATCAATCCGGTGGAGATTCCCCGGGCCCCTTCTTCCATAGACCGGGCTGCCAGCCGTTTCATCTGATCGATTTCTTCGGGTCTCGCTTCGCGGTCGGTCATGCCCATGACATTCAGGCGAATCGTTCCCAATCCGACATAGGAACAAACATTAATCGAGGGGGGCAGGGCATCGATGGCATTCAAATAATCGCCAAAGCTTCTCCAGGTCCACTCAACCCCGGAAGCCCCGGTGAGGCCCGAAAGATGCCTTCGCCAACCGGCAAGATACCTTTCATCGATCGGGGCCACGGACATGCCGTCCATTCCCAGGTTCTCCGTGGTCACTCCCTGCATGATTTTCTGTTCTGCTCCGGGGTCAACGAAGAGAAACAGATCGGAATGGCTGTGGCCATCGATGAAACCCGGGGCAATAAAACAACTTTTCGCATCGATGATACGCGCTGCAGTCTCTCCGGCTAATCGACCGATCCTGACGATTTTATCTCCGACAATGGCTATATCCCCGTAGAACCATGGATTTCCTTCGCCGCTCACGATCTTCCCGTTCAGAATCAAGATGTCGTACATTTCTTCCTCCTCATCCGGTTTTGAGCACATCCCCTGTCCCAATTTAAAATACTTCGGCAAAGAAATGTCAAGAGAAAAAATATGCCCACGCCTTTCCCCTCTCCCTTGCTGGAGAGGGGAAAGGGTGAGGGTGATTCAAAGTTCCTAATCCCGTAGGGTGGACAAAGCGGAGCCCTGCACCATATGGTACAGGGCTGAGTGTGTCCACCAAGCCCTTTTATTTCATATGGGTTTGTGTTAGTTACCAGCGAGTGGATCATCGAACATTCCATCCTTCCGGATTGGAGGCAGGGAATTGAAACGGCGTCTGGTCTGGCTTGCGGCTGCAGGACATACGATCACGGATATTAATCAAGCGGGTGTCCCGACGCTATTGCCTTTTTTTATTGCGGAATACCATCTTACCTATGCGGCTGCAGGAGTTTTCATGTCTGCGGCAAGCATTGCCTCCTCCGTGGTGCAACCTCTGTTCGGTCATTTTGCAGATCGGTTTTCGAAATCCTGGATGATGCCGTTGGGAATGCTTTTGGCCGGCTACGGGATGGCCTTCAGTGGCGTCGCGCCCAGCTATGGATGGTCTCTTTTTGCTGTCATGGTGAGTGGCATCGGATTAGCCGCCTTTCATCCGGAGGCAGCCCGCCTCGTTTACCATGCCGTTGGCGAAAAAAAGGCCTCCGGAATGAGTCTCTTTGGTATTGGTGGTCAAGCTGGTTTTGCCATTGGCCCTGCAATAGCGACTGCCTTCCTGGCCTCCTGGGGACTGAAGGGGACACTGGTACTGACCATTCCGGTGACGCTGATGGCAATCGTTCTCATTGGAAAACGTTCGGAGATCGCGATGTGCCTGTCCAGCTCGAAAGAAGAAGAACGATCCGGAGGGAACACGGCAATCCGGGATGCATGGATTCCTTTTGGCCTCCTTACGGCAACCGTCATCTGCCGATCCATCATTTTCTACGGGCTTAGCACCTTTATTCCCCTCTACTGGATTCACATCCTGCATCGGTCTCGGGCGGCCGGCGGCACAGCCTTAACGATCATGTTTGCAGCGGGTGTCATAGGCAACCTTTCCGGCGGGCGCCTGGCCGACAGATATGGGCACCGCATTGTTACCCTGAGTGGATTCGGGGCACTGATACCTTTACTGTTTTTTTTCGCCCAGACGAAAGACGTTCTTGCAGCAACCGGTTTGTTAGTATTGATCGGGACAGTGCTCTTCTCGGTCATGAGCCCTCTGGTTGTCTTGGGGCAAAAATATCTGCCGAACCGTGTCGGATTGGCTTCGGGCGTGACGCTCGGCGTCGCCGTGGCCGGCGGCGGGGTCGCGACTCCCCTGCTCGGCCGTATCGCAGACCTTCACGGAATCTCTGCCTCTCTGACGGCAGTGGCGTGTCTATCCGTGCTATCGATGCTACTGGCTCTTACCCTCCCCCTTCCAAAATCCGGTTAAACTTCCATTCATAGTGAATGGCCCAAGAATGACTCAGAAGATCGCATAACGCATGCCGGATAGGGTAAATCCAAAATAGACCATGAGACAGGAGTAGGGTGGATTAAGCGAAGCGAATCCACCTTTTAACTGAACATCACATCAGTAAATAGGATTCTTACAAAAACATGAGGGAAATCCATTTTCATGTTCTGAGGGAGCCCGGCCGGTCATGCGCAATCCCTTGACAAAATCCCTCCTTTTTCATACAATCGGCTCATCAGTACAACGGAGAAAATCCTTTCGGGAAGAAGCAGGAGTAGGGTGGATTAAGCATAGCGAATCCACCGTGTAACTTAAAATCAGATGAATAAATCGAGTTAGAGGTTGTTTATAAATGCGCCTTTTCCGTCATGCCGGACCTGATCCGGCATCCAGACGTCGTCCCGATGGAAGTCGGGAACCATCTCAAAGACTGGGTCCCGGTTTTCACCGGGAACCCTGGATTCCGGCTTTCGCCGGAATGACGCTTCTTATTGAAGATGGCATTTACGGACAGACACGACTTAGTCAATACGATCCCCAACGGATGATTCAAGAACAGACGAGAACGAGGGGCTATGGGTAAAATTGGACGTAATTCTCCGTGCCCGTGTGGCAGCGGGAAGAAATACAAGCGTTGTTGCGAAAAGAAAGAAGCTGAAATGAGAGGGCACGACCTCCCGTCCGGTCGTTTTCGCTACGAGCCCGGCAGCTATGGGAGCCCGGCGCTTGGGTACGTGCCTTCTATCCTTTGCTACAAAGAGACCGGCCCAGACTCATGGGAGAAGCATTTCTGCCTCGCGAAACCAGATGCCGTGTTTGAGGATGAGGATCTGGCCACATCCATGGCCGAGGACCACCTGGCCGCTGCAGATCAAGCCCGCGTCGACGGCGAGGGAAGCGTGCAGGACTTTGCGTTGTCCTTGCGGCACGAGGGCTATAAGAGTGTTTCCAATTTCCGCATCGTAAAGGACAATTGAAGTCAGGAGCAGACTTCCTTCGCAGACCGTGCTCAATTGCAGCAGCCCTGATGTCTAATCCCGGATTCCTTCTGCCTAATTGGGCCGCTGGAAGAGTTGCCCACGTAAGGGAACTGACTGAAGAGACAGGGGCAAATTGCGAAACGCTCAAAATAGGTCATAATAATGCTGATGTACGAAATCGAATATACTCCAGAAGCGATTGAGGATCTGAAGCTATTCAGGAGATATGAGCAGCAATCCATTTTTGACCAGATTGGTGAACAACTTTTATATGAGCCTACCATAGAGACTCGCAATCGCAAGAAACTACGGCCTAATAATGTAGCCGAGTACGAACTACGAGTTGGGAAGTTTCGCGTTTTTTATGATGTTGATGAACCTGCGAAAATCGTCAAAGTTGAAGCTATCGGTTATAAAGAGGGAAGCCGGTTGCTCATCCATGGGAAGGAGTATGAGCTATGAAAACAGTAAATGTCTCGGCCAGAGAAAAAACTGTAAATACTTTACTCCGGGAAGCTCAAAAAGAGGGTCTCATTCTTCGTTCTCCTGATGGGCATGAGTTTATTTTGGCTGAAATTGATGATTTTAATCGGGAGATTGAATTGACGCGCCAAAACCAAGAATTGATGAAGTTGCTTGATGAACGTGGTAAGCAAACTAAAACCATCAAAGCGGCAGGAGTGAAAAGACAACTTGGTCTTGAGTAGAGTTCGAGTTTATTTGGCAGGGTATCAATGGAGGCTTACATCACTTGCCAACCCAATGTGGCCTGACCAATAAGGATTGAGACGACTTGAAAGGTCGTTTCAATCCATTGCTCAAGAAGCCCGGAGCGGCAGTGGCGAGAAATACAAGCAGTGTTGGCCATTGGGTTGTCGCATTTTCCCGAAGACGTCGAACAGATCGACAACGAGATCAAGATGAAGAAAACACTCACGGAATGACAATGGTTCGGTCTCCTTGACGATTTCGGCACGCCAACCGGGCTCTTCCACGAGTACTCTGAAGTATAGCCATGATGTTACCGGTTGAAGTCCATTATGGGATTCGACTGTATGACAATGGAGGAAAAGGGCGCACCTAACTTGGCGGTCAACCGGAGGCTCGCTTCTTGCGCCGGTTAACTCCATCATTAATACCCGCAGAAATGAGGATGAAATGAGAATCTTGGAGCGAGCAAACCGGTTCTATGACACCACGCGCTTCGGACAACCTGAGATTCGCGTCTATCACAAAAAAGAAAGAGGCAAGAGAAGCCCACGCTATCTCCTCAAATGCGGATGCTGCCAGGAAAAGCTGCAGATATACTACGCGGACGATGGCTTGGAGATTGGCGGTGTCAACGGAGCAATTGAGGACTGGCGCGAGATTCTTCTTCCCCTTCTGCTCATTGGACGAAAAGGGAAGAAGTTTCTTGACAAGAGCAAACCGATCTAAGGAGGAATTTCTATGATCCGAGAACGCTCTGAAGCTGTACCAGCCGCCATGGAGCCCGTCTATGCGGGCATCGTGGCCTTGACTAATTCGTTTTGTCAGCGATACCTGAATGATGAATATGCTGTTCTCAGTCGCGAGCTGGCGGCGGCGCTGGCGCGGAAGCGTCCTTCGCCGTTAGGTCGAGGCAAACCGGAGATATGGGCCTGCGGGATTGTGTATGCTCTCGGGACGGTGAATTTCTTGTTTGACAAGTCTCAAACGCCCCATCTGGGAGCAGATGAATTGTGTGCGGCGTTTGGTGTCAGTCAAAGCAGTGGGGCCAACAAGGCGAAACAGATTCGAGACATGTTCGGGATGTTCCAGTTTGACCCGCAGTGGTGTCTGCCCAGCTTGGTGGGGGAGAATCCGATGGTGTGGATGTTGGAAATGAATGGTCTGATGGTGGATGTGCGCCAGATGCCGCGGGAGGTGCAAGAGATTGCCTTTCGAAAGGGGTTGATTCCTTACATTCCGGCCGATCGGTGACAGTACCGTGGGAAACATCTCGGGTCAGGTTTCTGCAGGTCTTCTTTGTAAAATTGGATGCTGGGGGAAAATCGTATGATCAAGGGGATCGGACATATCGGGTTGGCAGTAAGTAATCTGAAGGAGGCTCTGGAAACGATTACGAAAACGCTGAACATACCTGTCCCGCCTATTCTGGAAAAGAAGGAATGGAAGACCAGGGCAGCGGTGGTCCAGGTTGGGGAAATCGGAATTGAAATCATAGAAGACTACGGCGGAGAAGGGATGATGGGTAAGTTCGTCAAGGAAAAAGGGAACGGTATCCACCACGTTTGTGTGATCACAGATAATATCGAAGAGGACATTGAGATCTTGAAGAGGCGAGGGGTTGAGATGATGGATGAAAAGCCCAGGATCGGGGTCCGTGGGAAAAAGATTGCCTTCACCAAACCGGGCGCGCTCGGCGGAGTCCCAATGGAATTATCGGAGCCTTAGATCTCAGTGGAAAGAAACAGACCAACCCTTCATAGGATTTGGGGGCAAGAATGATTCAGTAGCGCCCGAATTCCAGGGCAGCATCAAACAGGGTCAGCAGATTTTCTGGAGGAACATCGACAAGGATGTTGTGGTCCGCGGAAAGCATGTAGCCCCCTTCTTTTCCAAGGATAGCGATCTTCGTTTTTACCTCGTCCCTGACGTTCTCACGAGTCCCGAGGGGCAGAACTTCGTGGGTATCGATGCCACCCCAGAGGGCAAGCCTCCTCCCGGCCTTTTCTTTGATCTTCCCGGCTTCCATATCTTTTGCATTCGCCTGAAGGGGGTTGAGGACATCGATGCCGATATCCACGAAGTCGTCAAGGTAGGGGAAGACCGAACCACAGCTATGCAGGGCAATCTTGGCTTTCGTCTGCGGTTTGATCCGGCGGATGGCCTTTATTAACCACGGTTTCATCTGTTCACGAAACATCTGAGGACGGACGATGGTTTGGTTCTGAAGCCCGAAGTCATCTCCAAACATCAGAATGTCGATATTGTCACCCACTGCCTCCAGCACCCCTTCTACGGCTGCGATCCAGATCTCGGTCAGTTTCTCATGGAGGGCATCGCTGAATTCACGGTTGAGGAGAAGATCCGTCATCCATCCTTCGAACCCGCGCATGAACTGGGCAAGTGTAAATATCCCGGGAGGCATTCGGGCGACCAGGGCCCTGTCGGTTTCCTGCCTTATTCTTATTGCTTTTTCTCTCCACTGCTGGAAATCCTCAATGTCAGAAGAGAGGGGCCAATCGAAATGCCTCAGATCATCCACCGTCGGATTCTCCAGCTTCTGAAAGGGCCCTTCGACAGGAGCGTATGAAAAATCGGTCGATCTTCTCCATTTCACACCCCATGGCAGATCAATGAATTCTGAGGGGGTACCGAACTCCTTCTGTGCGATAGCGGGCTTAATCGATATCGTATCGACATGGAATCGATCGAGAATGTCATTGTCAACCTCTGCCGTAAACATCAGGATATTCGCTATCCTCACCTCCCGTTTCAACCCGAGATAGTCGAGGAGGTTCTGATAGGCGCGAACATTAATGGAGGTCGCCCCCGGAAAACTTCCGAAATCGATAGGGACCCGATCAGGCACCTGATGATTCAAAGCAGCAAGGACTCTTTCTCTACTGTTCATCTTCCCTCCCGAAAAATGGAAAAAGGCATCTCCGGAATTGAATGGATGGAATTCTCGGTTCAACTCGAAGGAGGTTATTGAACCGATGCCGTTTTCTACGCCGCGGGCTTCGAATACCTTTTCTGGAGAAGATCTTTCTGGATTTTTCCCATGGAGTTACGCGGCAGTTGATCTACCGTAAAAACCTCCTTCGGGCACTTGTATCCTGCCAGGTGCTTGCGACAGAAGGCGAGGATGTCTTCCGCAGGTGTCCGGGATGGGTCCTTTTTCAGAACGACAACTGCCGTCACCTTCTCCCCATAATCCTCGTCCGGAAGCCCGATGACAGCGGCTTCCTGAACGGCCTCATGGTGCTCCAGGACGTTTTCAACTTCCTTCGGATAGACGTTATAGCCTCCGGTGATGATCAGTTCTTTCGCTCTCCCCGCCAGATAGAACCTCATGCTGTCTTCGGGGTCCTGATATCCCAGGTCACCCGTTTTGAACCATCCGTCTTCGAAGGAGTCACGGGTTTTCTCGGGCATCTGCCAGTAGCCCTTAAAGACATTATCGCCCTTGATCCAGACCTCTCCCACTTCACCCGACTTCACGTCCTTTCCACTTTCTGTAACAATGCGGGCCCTTACCCCTGGAAGGGGATGCCCGACGCTCTTGGCCTTTCTTCCCGAGGGATCGATGAGATTGGAAATGATCATGCCGGCTTCCGTCATTCCGTACCGTTCGAGAATCCGGAAGCCGGTGGTCTTCTCAAAGCGGATGAAAAGGCTTTCAGACAGAGGGGCGGAGCCGCAAATGAAGACCCTCATCGAGGAAAGATCGGGCTTCAGATGATCATATTCGTTTAATAGTCTATGGTAGATCGTGGGGACCCCCATCAGGATGGAACATCTCTCCTCGGCAATGGTCTTCCAGGTCTCTCGGGGATCAAACTTCTCATGCATGATGATGGTGGAACCCGCATAGAGGCCCCCCTGGAGGGCGACACAGAGCCCGTGAACGTGGAAGAGGGGGAGCACATGGAGAAGCACATCCTGGTCGGTCCACTCCCACGCCTGTTTGAGGGCGATCATATTGCTCACAAGGTTCCGATGGGTGATCATCGCTCCCTTCGATCTTCCCGTGGTTCCGGAGGTGTAGAGCATCATTGCCACGTCATCGTCCTGAGCTGGATAAGCTGGCTGGTCCCCGGTCCCCGCCTTCTCCCACTCGATGGGAAGAGGTCCGGTCCCCTCGGGACCTGCTTGGTCCATCAGGTAAATCCTCAACCCCTCCATCCCATCCAGGAAAGATCTGGCCCTTTCAAACCTTGTGCTGTCTGTGAAGAAGAGAGAGGTTCCCGAATCGGAAAGATAATACGTGACCTCTTCAGGCGAGTAATCGGGATTAAGGGGCAAGCTGATTCCCCCTAAAGAAAGGACTGCGAGGTGAAGGAAGATAAACTCCGTGCTCTTGGGAAGCTGGATGGCAATACGATCTCCCTTCTGGATTCCCGCCTTGTGGAGCCATAAAGAACACTTCCTGACCTCTTCATCGATCTCATTGAAGCTGTAGCTCCGGCCCTCAAAGACAATGGCGGGTTTTTCTTTGTATTTTGAGCATGAGTCTGAGAGCACCTGTGCCAAGTTCATGGGTTCCTCCCGTAGATTCTGTTTGATCATTCGGTATACAGCTTTAAAGATGGATTCGCTACACTTAATCCGCCTTACTTCTGGCTGTTTCGTACGGCCGATGTTCTTGTAGAGGCGATCCTATGTGATCGCCTTACGTTCCGGGCAGACACATTGGTCTGCCCCTACGAGGAAAATGTTTACTGATACTAATAACGAACACTGACATGTACCATCGGGTGGTAGAAGCGGTCCCGCCGTATGAGTGACCAGCCTGCGTAAAGGAGCTTAGGTTGCGTAACTACGTACTAAGCTGGATAGACCTGCCCTTCAAGATCTAATCTGTAGCTATCCTCAGGATCATAGACCTGGGGACTGTATTCAACCACGACCGTATCCTCCAGCGCATAAAAGATATGACCGCAACGGGGTTGAATCCTTATTCGATCCCCTTTTTCCAGGACCTGTTCTTCTACTTGAAGGGTATCCATATCCATGAGAGTGGCCCTGATCTTTCCGTGAAATATGTAAAATATCTCCTCTTTCTTTTCGTGGAAATGCGTTCCCCTTGAAAAGCCCTTTCTGATTTCGAAAAGAGCCAGATGCCTCATCTCCTCCTTATAGGAGACCTGAACGAATTCCCCTCTCTCTTCCATCCATCTCTTTGCTCCTGTCATCTGCTTTGTAACAGGAAGTTTTTCAATGACAACTTTATCCATTGGAACTCCTTTGTCCTCATTTCCCTGGGATGGCATCCAATAATTATGTAGAAACACTACTGTCCCAACGTTGTGTGGGAAAAGTTCTGTAAGCTTTTAAATACAATGGAGTTTAACCATAAAATGTTTTTTTTCGATACAAAGTTCCGAATGAGCCATACTTCATCATCGCAGATGGAGG
>Ga0209777_10004170_pt1 | contig 17272 bp, 19 predicted proteins | sample FrelakmetHBP12HB_FD_187147 | JGI IMG/M metagenome (GOLD analysis project Ga0209777, IMG submission 187147) | Freshwater lake sediment microbial communities from the University of Notre Dame, USA, for methane emissions studies -HBP12 HB (SPAdes)... | ecosystem: Environmental > Aquatic >...
AGAAAATTTTACAGAGCATACATTGGCAGATACAAAACCCGCCCGCTTGCGCGCAGAGCTTTGACCAAACTAAAAAAAGCCGGTGAAATTAATTTTTTCCAGATTCATAAGACGGCAGGGAAAAACGGGGGAATAGTGACAAAGGAAATGGAGCTCGGAGCGCAAAAGAACAAGCCAGCCCAGAAACAAAAAAACAAAACTGCAACTTCCATCAACACCCGGAACGAACTATTATAAAGGAATAAAGGGAATTGTTTTGAAGAATGGGAAAGTTATTAAGGGGCAAATAATAAGTGTCTATAAAGGTGTGCTAAAGATTCGTACAAAACATGGTAAAATTTTATCGTATTCTTTTATGAAAGTTAAGAAATACATAACAGAATGAAAAATATGATTGCACAAAATTGGAAAATTTATGAATATCATCTTTAAATATTTTTTTCAAAACGCGTAAACAATACTGAATGTTTGGATTTTTATACCTAACACGGTTGAGCGCCATTTTACAACTTTTTATTAGTAATCCTCAATTCTGACAAAAGTTCACTACTGAATAGTTGTAGGTGAAGTCAACAAGTACTTCTTCCTGTAAAGTTGTCTTTCTAATTCAGCCGTTCTATAACGCATTTCAAATAGAAATGACCAATATTGGCCAGATAATATGGCTAATATTAGGCGGTAATTTTCCCCTTGACTTTCCATTCTAATAAGGGCATTTTTTTATAACAGTTTCTCTTATTATATCAGTTAACTCATTAACCTAACCCTCAACTTCTGGAGTACGCCGTGAAAAGGATGTATTGCTGGCCAGGTTATCTGATTAGATGAGGAACATGCTATTGAATGCGGTGTCACAGATTTACCAGTGGTTCATTTAATTAAATGGGAGGTATCGGATGCGAGATGTATTTATTGTCAGTGCCGTCAGAACGCCGGTTGGCAAGCAAAGAGGGTATTATCGCGAATACATAGCCCCGGAACTGCTTGCCCTTGTACTCAACGAAGTTGTCGAACGCGTCCAACTTGACGTAACTCATTTGGACGATGTTATCACCGGATGCGTATACCAGATCGGCGAACAGGGATTCAACCTTGCGCGGATGGGTATTCTATCATCACGGCTTCCGGTGACGCTGGGAGGTATCAGCGTGAACCGCCAGTGCGGGAGCAGTCTTTCAGCGTTACAGCTTGGTTCGGGGATGATAGCTGCGGGGATGATGGACGCGGTCATTGCCGGCGGCTGCGAGCTCATGTCCAAGTATAGCATCGGCTCCGACTTGAATTGCACACTATCCAACGGACAGAATGCGGGACACCCAATCACAAAATCGTACCTGGAGAACTACGGCATTCCCGACCAGATGACCTCCGCCCAGGCCATAGCCAATAAGTGGAAAATAACCAAGGAAGAGTGCCAGGATTTCGCCATCGCGAGCCATGAAAAGGCCTTAAAGGCCACGAAAGAAGGCCGTTTTAAGAAAGAGATAATGCCGGTGCAGGGACTGGACAAGGACGGCAATAAAATCCTTTGCGATACCGACGAGCCGATGCGCGCCGGAGTTACCCGGGAAGTACTTGACAGCCTCAAGGTATTGCCCGGCACCGACTGGATGACGGCCGGTCTTTCCAGCACCGTAACAGACGGAGTGTCCGCGGTCTTGCTCATGAGCGGAGAAAAAGTGAAGAAACTGGGACTGACGCCGCTGGCTCGCGTCGTGGCCAACGCTGTGGTGGGCTCCGACCCTAAGCTAATGCTCACCGGCCCCATGACCGCGACACCGAAAGTGCTCAAGATGGCTGGTTTGAAAATGAACGACATCGACCTTTTCGAAGTGAACGAGGCCTTTGCGCCGATCCCGCTGGCCTGGGCGAAAGAGGTCAAGGCCGACATGGCGAAACTCAACGTCAATGGCGGCGCCATGGCGCTGGGACACCCTGTGGGAAACAGCGGTTGTCGTCTCAGTGTCACCGCGATTCATGAACTGCAACGGAGGAAGGCGAAATATGCTCTGGTGACCATCTGCACTGGCGGCGGCCAGGCTCCGGCGACAATATTCGAAAGGGTTTAGTTCTGCAATTGTTTATTGCTGAAACTCCAATTTAATGAGACTAGCTGAAAACGAACGAAGTGAAGTTTGAAGCGTTAGTCGAATTATCCCACGTGCGAAGCTAAGTGGGACTATATTAATATCCAAAGCTTGCTTTGGGGTTCATACCCGTGATTAAACGTAAACGTGCAACGAAGGAGTTACGCTATGACTGAAGAAACCCGCGAATACGGCAGCTGTCTCGTCACCATAAAAGACAACTATGCCATCATAACCTTTAACCGTCCGGATAAGCTTAACGCTTTTAGTCCCGACCTGTTCGAGGGAATCCAGAAAGGCTACGCCGCTCTTAAGAGTGAAAAAACAATTCGGGCCATCATCTTTACCGGCGCAGGCGACAATTTCTCGGCTGGAGGCGACGTGGCATTGGATATTGACCCGCTGAAGAACATGTCACTCAAGGAATTCAAGGAATACTTCGATCCCCTCGTCGAGCTTTACATGGACATATACAATATTGACAAGGTCACTATAGCCGCAATCAACGGGTTTGCGCTGGGCGCCGGGTTCGAGATGACCCTACTGTGCGATTTCCGTATCGCGGCCGAGACCGCTCAACTGGGCGAATTTTTCGTCAGAATGGGACTTGTTCCGGAAATCGGCATGTGCATCCTCCCCAAAATCGTGGGTCCGGGCATGGCAAGGTATATGTGCTACACGGGCGAGCTTATTGACGCGAAGGAAGCGCTCCGAATCGGCCTAGTGGAGAAAGTTGTTCCCGCGGATCAACTTCTTCCCGAATCGGAAAAATTAGCGCGGCGGCTCGCGCGTGGCCCGGCGGCAGTGGGAATCATCAAGAAGGCTATGAACCAGATCGGCGGTCAGTCGCTTGAACTCAGCACCGATGTGGGCATTAATTATCAATTCGCCGCGTCCAGGACGAGGGACCACGCTGAGGCCGTAAAGTCCTTTCTGGAAAAAAGGAAACCGTCCTTTACCGGGAACTAGGACATCCCATGAGGTTGAGGACCACGTAGACGATGTCATCGGTGAAATTGGCTGATCGTTTGTAAGCGAAGTCCAAGAAGTAAAACAGCATTATCGGACGGAAATTAAAGCCCAAGTGGGAATCGAGTATTAAAACCATTTGTTTAGACATTTACGGCTTAATTTTAAAAAATTAAACATGGAGTTTTTTATCGACAACTTCCTGTTATCCACAAAACGTCAATCTCAACAAAGATGCAACATTTCAATCCGTAATAAATAATATTCGAGCCAGACACACATCGGCACAGGACCCCACATTTTGTGGTCAATATTTAATTGACATACAAGATCGTTTTTCATAAGGTCAAAGACAAATTTGATAGTTATTATTAATCAATTATAAATCTATTCTCCTTCGTGGAGGTAACTATGAAAAGAAGTCTCGCCATTTTTTTCCATGTTTTTCTTATTTGCGCACTCTTTACAACTGCATGGGGACAGAACAATAATGAGCGGTGCATGAAAGCTTATAACGCTAAAGACTACACGAATGCATACCCTGCCTGCAAAGAAGCGGCAAAGCAGGGAAGTGCCGATGCTCAGTATCTTCTTGGCGTAATGTACAAGAAAGGTGAGGGGGTGCAGCAAGACTTTGTAGAGGCAGCAATATGGGAACGCAAAGCCGCTGAGCAGGGTAATGCCACTGCCCAGGTAATCCTCGGAGATATGTATTATTTTGGCATGGGAGTAAAAGAAGACTACGCAGAGACGGCAATATGGTATGGTAAGGCTGCTGAACAAGGTAATGCAAAGGCCCAGTTTGAACTAGCAGAAAGGTATTTTTATGGTGAAGGAGTGCGGCAAGACTATTCAGTGGCACTAATGTGGTATCGCAAGTCCGCTGAGCAGGGTAATGCCAATGCTCAATTTAGTCTTGGTGGAATGTATGAAAAAGGCATGGGAGTGAAGCAAGACCTTGCAGAGGCGCTAACGTGGTATGGCAAGGCCGCTAAACAAGGTCATGCAAAGGCTAAGACCTTACTCTCCGAACTCTACGAAATCGATTTAATGCCAGATTTACTCAAAGTATTGGCAGAAGCTGAAAACTCTGATTCGCAATTTGAATTGGCTAAAATGTATATTAGCGGTGCGGGTGTTGAAAAAAATCGCTACTTAGCGGAAAAATGGTTGATCCATTCTATTCTTAACGATTACAAAAAATAAAAAATCCATAGAGCTTATAGAAAAGGAATTCAATTGGCATTGCGTTGATGGTGATTTTTGTAAATCCATAATTAACAATGCTAGTATTATACATGACAAAAACCTCTCGTGGTATTGGGAAATAGGCCTTAACAAGTTTGAGTGGGATAAGAAGGTCATGAGGGTGACATTGAAAAACTATGATGTCATGAACTGCAACAATAGAACGCTAGGGCACAAGACATTACAAGCTCTTGATTCTGATCTTAATCCCAAAGAGAACTTGAACTTTACCTACGCGGATAATAAAATTGAATTCAAGCCGCTTGAACCTAGTGCCTATAGCGACAAACTTTTTAATTATGTATGCGGGCAAACTAATGTTGATAAAAAAGCGGAAGATGTCCACGAAATTTCATTCGGAACTGGTTGGCCAACTCAGCTCGGTTACATTATGACTAATCAACACGTAATTAATGGCAAAAAGAAAATTATGGTTATGTCTACTTCAGGTGAAAAAATCTCAGCCACGGTATTAATTGAGGATAAAATAAACGATTTAGCGGTGCTTCAAGTCGAACATCCAGATAAGTTACCGCTAGCACTTCCTATAGCCAATGCATCAGCCAGAACGGGCTCGAAGGTCTTTACTATCGGATACCCTCATCCTGATGTAATGGGAGAAAAACAAAAATTGACGGAAGGGATTGTTAACGCCATTTCTGGATATATGGATGATCCTAGAATACTTCAGATAAGTGTTCCGGTGCAAGCAGGCAACAGCGGTGGGCCACTGTTAAATATGAATGGAGAAGTTGTCGGCATAGTTACAGCCAAATTGAGTGCAGTAAAAATGTTCAATTGGACAGGTGATTTGCCGCAAAACGTAAATTATGCAATCAAGGCCTCCTACATAACTGCTCTTCTCAAATCTGTAAAAGAGCAATCAACGATGACTAAGATGTTGCCAGTAAAACGAGCAGATTTAGAATCTCTTTCGTCACGCATACAAAATTCTGTATTTTTGGTAATCGCAGAATAGGTAAATTACTAATGACCCGCATTACTGATAACACACTAGCATATCGATACATGTCTTTAGAGCCTTTCAACCGGGTTGCCGATATATTTTTCAATAATAGATTTTATGCACCTAAATATTGTGAATTAAATGATCCAATGGAAGGTTATTTTGTTTCACCTAAAAAAACACATAAGGATCGTCGTGAAAAAATCAAGAAAATTCTGAAGCAGAGTAGAATATTGTGTTTTTCTAAGAAATGTAATGATGTATTGCTTTGGGCTCATTACGCCAAAGGGTTTAAAGGGATATGCATCAAAGTCGAAATCGAACCCTGTGGAGGTAATGATGTTTTAAAAGTAAACTATGATATGATCCCTAAATTTTTTTATATTTTAAATAATGACCTCAACGAAGAATATGACAATGGGTGGCCTCAAAAAGTTTTTCAGGAGAAGGCTAAACCTTGGGAGTATGAGGATGAAATAAGAATATTAACCAAAAATGAATATGTGGTGTGTCCGCTGCCTATTAAAATTGAAGCAGTATATTTTGGGGTGAGAATAGATCCTCAACTCAAAAAAATGTTGCTTCATATGATACCAAAGAATATAAAGCGTTATGATACATATATCAATGAAAGGACAAATAAAGTAAATAAACGAACATGTAAGTGATGGTCGGTGCTTCACTATACTTAATTATGGCTGATAAGTGTTACATTGCGCTTTGTTTCTGTCGGTAATCATCAGTATTTTTAACTATTCCAAACCGTTTGTTTGTAGTGTAGTCAACAAACTCTTCTTCCTGCAGTCCGCAAATATTCAACCTCAACAAATATGCTGGACTTCAATCCGTAACAAACACACTTCATGCCCGACAAACATAGACACCCCCACATTTTGTGGCCAAGATTTTCTTGACATACGAGACCGTACTTCTCATACCTCCTTTCATCAGAAGCAATGTCTTATCAAATCAAACATTGAGAAAAAACTTGACTTTTATATTCCCCCCATATATTGATAACATCATTTGATGTAATCATCCTATGGAATAAGACGATGAGAACAGCTCTCGAAAAGGCCCGCAAAGACCCTGGATCGATGAAGGCAAGAATCCTTGCCGCTGCCCGCGGCTTGTTCGGTGAATACGGTTTCCACGGCACGACAACCAGAATGATCGCCAAGAAGGTGGAAATCGACATTTCCACACTGCACTACCACTGGGGTGACAAGAAGGACCTCTATGAGGCCGTCATCCTCGACATGAACCACGACTTGGGGCGCCAGCTTACCGAGTGGAAAAAAGTATTCATGGCCGCCCCCTCGGGGAACGTCTAAACATCTCCATTGCTACGATGACGGACTACCTGTTCACCCATCCCGAGATATCGAATCTCGTGCTCCATCGGTATTTCAGCAAGACAAGGCACGATACTATAATTGATTTCAAAGTCCCGGAATTCACCGGTGACATTGCCCGCTCAATGGGTTTGACAATGGACGCAAAAAAAACACCTCCCAGAGGCATGTTGGAGGTCCTGACCGTCATGAACTGCATCCATAATTTCGTCTCCGGGGAAAACTTCTTCCGCCCCATGGTCAAACTCGATCATGAAGAGTACATCGCAATGGTCAAGGATACCCTGCAGTTCGTCCTCATTCCGGGCTTCACAAGCAGAGAAGGAAAGAAAAGTAGGAAGGTTCGAAAAAATCCTTAGAATCGGCAGTTCAACGAAGCGATCATAACGTTTCTCTTCCATGGCCCGGGTGAAGTAATTTTATGCAACGGGAAATCGCTTTTGCAGGTCCTTTGTAAAACATACATAGAGACGGTAATGGTCCAATTGTTTAGAGACATTTTTGAAAAAGGAGGAATTGGTTCATGAACATTATTCCCTACACAGCGGAGCATAATATCTTCCGGGAGAGTATCCGGAAATTTCTTGACAAAGAAATCGTGCCCCATGTTGAAGAGTGGGAGGAGACAGGCATTGTTCCCCGAAGCGCCTGGAAGAAGATGGGGGAACAGGGATTTCTATGCACTGATGTTCCCGATGAATACGGCGGTGCCGGCGGCGACTTTCTCTATTCCGTCATCGTCTGTGAAGAACTCGTCAAAAGCAACTTTTCGGGACTTGCCGCATCCCTGCACAGCGATATCTGCGTCCCCTATATTTCATCATTTGCCTCAGAGGAACAAAAGCGCAAATACCTGCCCGGCTGCGTTTCCGGAGATATCATTACCGCAGTTGCCATGACGGAGCCGAACGCCGGTAGTGATCTGGCGAAAATAAAAACAACAGCCATAGAAGACGGAGATCATATTGTCCTCAACGGGCAGAAGACCTTCATCAGCAACGGCATTAACTGCGATCTTGTCATCGTTGCCGCGCGTGACCCTGCTGTGCAGCAGGAACATCAGGCCGTTGACCTCTATCTTGTTGAGGCCGGCACTCCCGGTTTTGAAAAAGGAAAACAGATTAAAAAAATCGGCTGGCACAGTCAGGATACGGCAGAGCTGTACTTTACGGATTGCCGGATTCCGAAGGAAAACCGTCTGGGCGATAAGGGAAGTGGATTTATCAAACTCATGATGAAGCTCCAGCAGGAACGTCTTGTCTGTGCCATCGGCGCGGTGATAGCCGCAGAGTTTATACTGGATTTTACAATCAAGTATTGCCGGGAGCGCAACGCTTTCGGGCGCCCTATCTCCAAGTTTCAGCATGTACAGTTCGAAATCGTCGAGATGGCTACAGAGACCAAATTGGGGCGTACTTTTATTGACAAACTCATTGTAGATCATATCGAAGGTAAAAATATTATTGTCGAGGTCGCTATGGCGAAATACTGGACGACGGACATGGCCTTCCGTGTCGCCGACCGGTGCCTTCAACTTTTCGGTGGATACGGATATTGCGAGGAGTACCCCATAGCCCGTGCCTGGCGGGACATCCGCGTAACGAGGATTTTCGCCGGAACAAATGAAATCATGAAGGGAATTGCGGCAAAATTTATGGGGCTATAGGCATCATCATTATCATAATTTTAAGCACCAAAACTATTTAGCATAGGGAGATTAAAGCCATGATGAATTATCCTTTGTTGTTGACCAATTTTATGCAGCACGCAGCCAGGTATTATCCGACCAAGGAGATCGTGTCCGTTTACGCGACCGGAACTTTCCGTTATACTTACGCCGACTGGTACAAACGCACAAGCCAACTGGCGGGAGCCCTGTGCTCTCTTGGTATCAAAAAGGGTGATCGTGTTGCCTCATTTTCTCTGAACAATCATCGCCATATGGAACTTTACTTTGGCGTTCCCTGCATGGGTGCTGTTCTGCATACACTCAACATCCGTCTTTCCGCTGAAAATCTGGTTTACATCATTAATCACGCTGAGGACCGCATTCTTTTCATTGATGAAGATGTTTACTTCCTCATTGAACCATTTAAAGATCAGCTCAAGACAATCGAGAAATATGTCATCATGTCCCAATCCGGAGTAATGCCGCAGACAACACTCTCTCCTGTTGTCCTGTATGACGATTTGATAAAAGATTTTCCGGAAACCTATGATTTCCCGGTGGACCGTGATGAAAACGAACCCTGTCTCATCTGCTACACCTCGGCAACAACAGGCGATCCCAAAGGTGTTGTTTACAGCCATCGTGGCCTTGTGATCCACTCTTTTGCCACGGGCGTCGTCCTGGGCGTCCAGGAGAAAGATTGTGGTTTGCATATAGTTCCGATGTTTCATGCCAACGCCTGGGGAGCCCCTTTTGCCTGCACCATGCGCGGACTGAAACAGGTGCTGCCGGGGCGGCAAATTTTGGACATGGCGACACTGTGCCGGATTATCGCCGAAGAGAAGGTAACCTTCTCCTGCGGTGTGCCGACTATCTGGATAATGCTCCACAGTTACCTGGAAAGCGGCGGAACGCATGACTTTTCTTCCATCCGTTATTTATTTTCCGGCGGATCGGCCATGCCCCGGCATCTCATCGAATCATATGAAAAGAAATACGGTGTATTGATGGCGCAGGGTTACGGCGCCACGGAAACGTCACCGGTTGTCACATTGTCCATCCCCAAAAGCAATATGGAAACACTGAGTGTTGATGAAAAGATTGATATCCGGACCACAGCGGGAATGCCCATTCCGGGACTCGATGTAAAACTGGTAAACACAGAAACGGGCAAAGAAGTGCGCATGGATGGCAAGGAAATGGGAGAAATTCTGGTGCGCGGTCCCTGGATCGCCTCAGAATACTATAAAGACCCTAAGCAAAGTGCCATGACCTTTCCGGACGGGTGGTTTCATACTGGCGATATCGGAACGATGAGCAAAGAAGGTTATATCTCGCTGGTTGACCGGACAAAAGACCTCATCAAGAGTGCCGGGGAGTGGATTTCCTCCATTGATCTGGAAAACGCTATTATGGGATTCTCCAAAGTGCTGGAGGCTGCGGTAATCAGTCTGCCTGATGAGAAATGGCAGGAACGGCCGATGGCCTGTGTTGTGCCTCAGCCTGATGCGGCAAATACTATTACAAAAGAAGAAATACAGGCTTATCTAAAAGATAAAGTAGCAAAGTGGTGGATTCCCGATGAAATTGTCTTTATGACAGAGCTCCCCAAGACCAGCGTGGGAAAATTCAACAAGAAAAAACTCCGGGAAACGGTTATACCGGATATTCTAAAGAAGAGAGGTAAGGCATGAACGCTAATAATCACGATAGAGTAACTGTTATCGATGCCTGCCGGACGCCGTTCATGCGCTCCGGTACGGCCTTTTATGATTTGATGGCTTGGTAGCTGGGGCGTTACGCCGTGAAAGGACTAATTGCCAGAACGGGGATTGAGCCGTCAATAATTGACTACGTAATTATGGGGACGGTTATGGCTGATGTCTCCACAACCAACGTGGCACGGGAGATAATGCTGGGCGCGGGACTTCCCGGAACGATACCCGCTCATACCTGCACTGCGGCCTGTGTTTCGGCGAACATCGCCGTAACCTCCGCCTGCGATATGATTAATTCCGGCCAAGTGGATACAGTTATTGCCGGTGGCGTGGAATCCTTGTCCGATCCCGCAATAAAAATATCGAAGCGCTACCGCCGTCTGATTCTCGATCTCACCATGTATAAGCGCCCTAAAACACTTGCGGGAAAACTGAAGCTTTTTCGCGGGATGAAACTTAAGGACTTCATTGCTCCGGAAAAACCGGCCCTCGCCGAATATTCCACAAGACTTATGATGGGCGCCAATGCCGATAGGCTGGCGCGCCGCCTTGGCATTACTAGAGAGGAGCAGGACGACTACGCCGCCCGTTCCCATAGATTGGCTAGCGTCGCTATCAAGAATGGAATTATGAAAAAGGAAATCGTTCCCGTTGTTGTCCCCCAAACAGGCAAGGTGGTGTTGGACGATAACGGACCCCGTGCGGATGCCACGACCGAAAAGCTCGCCTCTGTAAAACCGGCCTTTGATAAGCGCTACGGAACCGTTACAGCCGCTAACTCGTCATTTCTCACGGACGGCGCATCGGCAGTACTGCTTATGAAGGAATCAAAAGCTAAATCGTTGAAGTTAAAACCTTTAGCCTATATCCGGGCTTACGCCCAGGCGGGATCCAATCCCTGGGAAGAACTGCTGCTCGGTCCGGCTTTTTCTGCTGCGCGAGCCTTGAAAAAAGCGGGCATCGCGCTTGCCGATATAAAAGTTTTGGAAATCCACGAAGCATTTGCCGCCCAGATTCTTGCCAATATCCACTACATGGAATCCGAAAAATGGGGCAGGGAAAGTCTGGGACTTACCGGCAGAATGGGAGCAGTTGATAGGGAGCTTCTCAACACGCGGGGTGGTTCTTTGTCCATTGGCCACCCTTTCGGGGCAACGGGCGGCAGGCTTATTGCCAGTTGCTGTAACCGTATGCAGGAAGAAAATGCTCAATTCGGCCTTGTTGCCGGCTGCGGCGCGGGGGCTGTGGGCAACACCATTATTCTGGAAAATGCACGATAGAGGGGATTACAATGAAATATCTGACACTGGAAAAAACAAAAGATGGAATCGCTATAGTTACCATTGATTGTCCGGAAAGCAAAGTAAACAAGGTTTCATCGGGCCTGCTGGATGAAGTAGCCGGTATCTTGTATGATATAAATAATGATAAGAGCATCAAGGGCATGGTTATTGCGACCGGCAAAGAAGACAACTTCGTTGTCGGCGCGGATATTGATGAACTCAAAGGCATGCGCACCACCGAGGAAGTTATTGCCTATATCACCAAAGGTCACTCCATCCTCAATAGTCTGGAAAACATGAAAATCCCCGTGGTTGCCTGTATTCATGGCAACTGCCTGGGCGGCGGTCTGGAACTGGCGCTAGTCTGTAATTACAGAATGGCGGTCAACTCTACGCAGACTGTTCTGGGATTTCCGGAAGTGCAACTGGGACTGCTGCCAGCTGCCGGAGGCACGCGGAGGCTGCCCCGGCTTATCGGCCTGACGGCGGCTCTGCCCCTCCTCTCCTGCTTACAGCGCGCAATCTCCGGGTGAAACAGGCCAAGCGAGCGGGACTTGTAGATGAGCTTATTCCTCCCTACGGTGCAAAGAAAACTGCAGTCAAGAAGGCGCTGGAGTTGTCCAAGGGAGGGAATATCAAAAGAAAGCGCAAGCGTTCCTTTGTTTCTTTCCTTCTGGAATCCAATCCCGTGGGAAGAGCAATAGTGTTTTCTCAGGCCAGAAAAATGGTTACGCGCCAGACTTATGGCTGCTACCTTGCGCCGTATGCCATCATTGAAGCAGTGGAGCATGGCCAGAAACACGGAAAGGCCGCGGGGCTGAAAAAAGAGATAGAACTTTTCAGCAGGCTGGTTACTACTTTCCAGTCCAAAGCTCTCATGAGCCTTTTTTCCGGCATGAGCGATCTGAAAAAAAATCCTCAGAAAAGCCTTACCCGAAAGGTGGGGAAAATGGCCGTCATCGGAACGGGATTGATGGGGCAGGGTATTGCCTCTGTCTCCATGGCCATCTGCGATACCATCCTGATGAAAGATGTAAAGCTTGATGACGCCGCCCGTGGAATGAAGGAGATATGGAAAGGATTGGACAAGAAAGCCAAATCGGGCGCTATCGTCGGGTTTGATCGGGATGTTCAATACGGAAAACTTGTGCCCTGTGACGACTATTCCTTGTTTAAAATACTGATTTGGTTGTTGAGGCCGTGTTTGAGGATCTCGCTGTGAAAAAGCGCGTTCTGGCCGATGTGGAAGACGCGACGGACGAACGCGCAATTTTCGCTTCCAATACCTCGGCAATTCCGATTCAGGATATCGCCGCGGGATGTAAGAGGCCGGAGAATGTCATCGGCATGCACTACTTCTCCCCTGTGCCCAAAATGCCTCTGCTGGAGATCATCACCACAGGCAAGACCGCGCCGTGGGTGACGGCCACAGCCCTAGATATGGGCATAGCCCAAGGGAAACCTGCGTCGTCGTCAAGGACGGCCCCGGCTTTTACACAACGCGCATTTTGGCACCTCTCTTGGACGAAGCCGTTCTTCTTGTGGAGGAAGGAGCGGACTCCGTCGCTATTGATAAAGCGATGCGGCAATTCGGCTATCCTGTAGGTTCTATCACTCTCATCGACGAGGTGGGGATTGATGTAGGAGCCCACGTAGCCATGGGGCTGGGAAAGATGTTTGCTGCAAGGGCATGCAGTCATCCGATGCTTTTCCTAAGCTTATTGCCCAGGATTATAAGGGAAAGAAAAACAAGAAAGGGTTTTACCTCTACGATGGCAAAAAAAAGAAAGGACAGAAACTGCCTAATGAAGAAGTGTATGCCCTGCTCGGCGGTGCGCCCCGCAAAAAGTTCGATGTGGAATTGATCCAGCAGCGGGTAAGCTTGATGATGATTAATGAAGCGTTGCTTTGTTTGCAGGAGGGAATTATTTCCTGCCCGTGGGACGGGGATATCGGCGCAGTTTTCGGTTTGGGATTTCCGCCTTTTGAGGGAGGACCGTTCCGGTACATAGATCATATTGGTGCGCCCCGCATCATGGCTACTCTGGAATCTCTGGAAAAAATTTACGGAAAGCGTTTCAGTCCCCCGCAGATTCTCAAAGACATTGTGCAAAGCGGCAAGAAATTCTACGAGGAATAATATACATGCCAGGAGCTCTGTAAGGCCTGAAGATTCCCGATTTTACGGTGATTTGCCCCTGAAATGTTTCGGTAATTTTTTAAGGACCACTTTTATAGATTTATAACCATAATATTTCTTACTTCCTTAAGTGGTATGCAGAATAATTTCATTGCTGTAGTAGATTTCAAATGAGAATAATGGTAAATATAAATATAATGTAAAATTAGAAATCCAGATACCTGAACCATTTAACCTTACGTGAGGGAAGCATGGACTGATTACTGAAACCCCATTTCTAAAAAGAGAGTGGGGTTTTTGTATTTTAAAGGAACGTCTATTAAAAATATTCTTAGAGAATGATTCACATGAAAAATAATACATCATCTTTGACAGATATTCGCAAAGCGGCTGAACAGGGACACTCAGAGCTCAGTATGAACTGGGTTGGATGTACAGAAAAGGTGAAAGTGTTCCACAAGACTATGCCGAGGCTGCAAAATGGTATCGCAAAGCGGCTGAGCAAGGACACGTAGAAGCTCAGTATGAACTAGGTTGGATGTATCGGAAGGGTGAAGGTGTTCTACAGGACGATATTGAGGCTGCGAAATGGTATCGTATAGCGGCGGAAAAAGGATTCGCATTTGCACAGAGTATGCTGGGAATGATGTACCAAAAGGGTAAAGGTGTTCCGCAGGACTATGCTGAGGCTGTTAAATGGTATCTCAAGTCGGCGAAACAAGGAAACACATCTTCCCAGTTCAATCTGGGTGAGATGTACAAAGAAGGCATAGGTGTTCCACAGGACGATTCGGAATCTATAAAATGGTATAGCAAGGCGGCTGAGCAAGGACACGCAGATGCGCAGTCAAGACTGGATAAGATGAAAGACAAATAACTGTAGTATGTAAACTCATCAAGCACTACTTCCTCAAATTGTCAATAATGACAATCATACAACCTTTCAATCGTAAATCATCAAAAACTGCTGAACTATAACTTAATATATGGTACAAGCATTATGGGAAGGTCAATACGACAACATCTTTGATACAGGATCAAATCTCATTAAGTGGAAAGATGAAAGAAAATATAAAAAGTGGCATTAGCAGGAGGAGTTTCATAAAGGGTTCTCTGGCGGTTTTGGCATTGACTGCTGTTCCCGATGTTTCTATCTCTGTAGCCAGCGATCATCCTCGTAAAACACTGCCTTTTCTCGATTACTCGAAAGAGATCATCCTCAAAAATTGCATGCTGATTGACATGGTACGGCCCGGGGTTATCGAAAAGGGAAGCATAAAGTTTGTGCACGGTAAAATTGTGGCTCTTGGCGCATCCCCATTTGATGAAACCAATGCTGAAGTCATTGATATAAATGGCGCGTACGTGATCCCTGGTCTTATCGATGCGCATTGTCACACCACAGCCTCTCCCGTTTTCGGCACGACCATATGGCAGATTCCCAAACTTCTACGAAAAGGAAAAAGGCAATATACTTTATGCATCGAATCCGGCATAACCACAGTGCGAGACATGGGATCGTTTCCCCCAATCCTGCATGGGAACATCAATAACATTGAAAATGGTTCCTTGATCGGACCGCGGGTTGTCTATTGCAACTCGATCATGAATATCAAGGGCTCGCACCCGGACGTCAAGCCAACGGATGTGAGTATCTTTGCCGAGATAATTAAGCCACTGATCGGAATGATACCGATGAATTTCGAGACAATGGATGATTTAAAGGATGCACTGGAGAAAAACGCGATGGGAGCATCCTTCATCAAGCTCACGGTAGATAACAAGTCCGTATTCTGCAAGACCGGAAATATTACCGTTTACAGCGACGAACACCTCCGTGAAATTTTTAACTTTGCCGAAAAACACAATCTGCCGGTTTCCTGCCATAATCACCGCAAATGGGGTTTCGACCGCATCACCCAGTATCCGATTCATTCACTGGAGCATATGATCGGAGATGCCGATCTCTCGGAAACAGATATATTGCGCATAGCCAAACATAATATCTCCATCGTACCGACCATGACCATCGCTCAGTCCTATCTGCTGGAGGAAGCATACGCCAACGGTATCCCCAAACAGTATCAGACCGATTTTATAATGAACGAAATAGCTGTGCGGAAGAATTACCTGACAAACGAAGCACAGCGCCACTTTGATCCCAAGCTCATCCAGTCCACCATCGATGAGTTAAAATACTACCAGACGCTGGGATGGGATCATCTGATCGAGCACAAAAAATACCTGGTGAATCCCGACCTGTATTTCGGGATTATGCTGCATGGCCCGGATAATCTGCGCAAGATGAAGGATGCAGGCGTCCTCATTGGGTGTGGAATAGACGCTGGAATGCCCTACACTTTCTTCGGTGGGCAATACAGAGAATACGAATTGCTCTCACGGGTGGGATTCAAAAACGACGAGATTCTCCGGTGCGCTACTATCAATAATGCCCGCATTCTTAAGTTGGATGATAAGCTCGGCTCCCTTTCGGCTGGCAAGTTTGCGGATATCGCGGTCTTTTCCGAGAATCCTCTTCAAAAGATCGAGGCCTTGCGAAAACCAAGCATGGTGTTTAAGGATGGCCGTCTCCTGTATTGCACCGTAGCGTTGAAAAAAGAAGACGTGTCGGCTGTCTCCGCCTAGAGTTTTATTCTTTCATTAGCAACAACGGCCATTGTAGTCTACTTTCGCGCCGCCGGTATCAGCAGGCCCATAGCAACATTCTCCCTCCTATAGAATATTTTATCCTTTAAGTGAATAGATTTAGCAATGTCGGATACCACATTTCACATGGTAATCCTCAATTTTGACGACTGCCCATAACTGAAACTTTGTAGGTGTAATCAGCACACCCGCCTGTTCATAAATTTTGAAAAATCGGTAATTAAAATTTTTTGTTTCTTACTTCCTTAATCCTCAAATCGTCAATCATGATAAAAATGCTTTCTTTCAATCTGTAATAAACATAACACGCCGCTATTTTGCGGTCTTTATTGCCTTGACATACAAGACCGTTATTATTATTTTATTGCTATAAGTATATCTCAATTATTGAGTGTGTGAGTCATTATCAATGTTTGGCATAGGAATACCGGAGCTTATAATAATTGCAATAATCGCGCTGATTGTTGTTGGTCCAGAAAAATTGCCTGATTTGGCCAAAACTTTGGGTAAAAGCTTCAACGAGTTCAAAAAAGCAACTGAAGAAATAACCGATGATTTAAAAGGAGCCTTGAAAGACGATGAAAAGCCGAAGAACGACGACGGCTGGAATAATTCTCTTTTAATGAAAAAGCCTAACGCCGAAGAAACAAAAACAGATTCGCCTAAATCACTGTAAGCAAAATATAGAGACGAGAAATAGGAGGTGAAAAGATAATGGGAGGTCTTATAAGGCCGATGCAATTATTGTAAAAGAGCCTATAAAAAGAAAGAGCATAAACATGATTCCCGATACTGGCCCAAGTACTGAGAGAATCCAGATTAGTATGACTGTTTTAGTATGGTTCTTGATGAAATCAGGATTTAAGGTTTTAATCAGAAAACTCATATGATGCTCCTTATTATTTCTTTCAACCTGCATAATGTTAATTATAACATTGCCACTGCCGGCAATGCCATCACGTAAACTCGGCATTGCCGGCAGTTAACCACTATGGGATAATAACGCTTCTCTTGATTTTAACCGCCATTAAATTTTATTCATTTTAATCTTAGCAAATCCCCTGACGTAGTCAGGGGTGGGGTGTGGGGGCGAAGGCCCCACACCTTTAGCGAATCAACGTAGTTGATGAGCATGGGTTTTTGCTGTAACCTAAATATTGGAGGAATTT
>Ga0209777_10004171_pt1 | contig 17270 bp, 15 predicted proteins | sample FrelakmetHBP12HB_FD_187147 | JGI IMG/M metagenome (GOLD analysis project Ga0209777, IMG submission 187147) | Freshwater lake sediment microbial communities from the University of Notre Dame, USA, for methane emissions studies -HBP12 HB (SPAdes)... | ecosystem: Environmental > Aquatic >...
GTCGCGGACGTCCGGGAGGGCGCGCTGCACGATGACGCTCATCGAGTAGTCGATGAACGACTCGCGCATCTCGTCTTCGATCAACCGCGGGAGGATTCTCTCGCGCTGGTTCGGTGCGGTCATGAGCTCTGGGTGAGGACCGCTAAATTTAACCGGAGTATGGAGTTAATACAACCGGCCCCCGCTCCGCGCGAGGGCCGGTTTCGGGGCCATCGGGGGCCCCTCCAGGGAACCCGTCCGGGACCTCTTAGAGGAGGGTTCCCTGGGTCGCCGGAGGGGGCGGCTCGACCGGTCCGCCGGGGCTGTTCGCTGCGCCCGCGCGCGCGCCGCCCGAGGGCGCAGGCGGGGCGGCCAAGGGCTTCTCCGCCGGCGCATCCTGGGCGTCCTCCGGCCTCGGCCGGACCCGCCCCGCCTCGTACCAGCGCCGGGTGATCTCGCCGGCCAAGGCGGTGTTCCCCAGGCCGAAGGCCAGCGCGAAGGCGAGGGCCGCGGCGCCGAGGATGAGGGTGAAGGCGGTGGTCACGATGTCGGCGGCCACGCCGAGCTGCTGGAGGGCCATGAAGGCCGAGATCGTGATGACTACGACCTTGGCCAGCTTGGCCAGCGTCGGGACGCCCTCCACGCCGCCGGCCGAGGCGAGGATCAGCGCCCGCACGAACTCGCCCAGCAGCATGCCGAAGACGATCACGATGATCGCCGCGAACACCGACGGGATGTAGCCGACGAGGTTCGCGAAGATGTCGTTGACGTTCTGGACGCCGAGCGCCGATGAGGCGAGGAGGATGACGACCAGCATCACCAGCCAGAAGAGTAGCTTCCCCACGACGCGGGTGGCCCGCATGTGCATGCCGGTGCGCTCCACCGCCTCCTGGACGCCCCACCGCTCGGCCGACCGGTCGAACTGCAGATTGCCGAGGAAGGCGTCCGCCAGCTTCTCCGCCATCCGCGCCACGACGAAGCCGGCGACCAGGATGACGAGGGCGAAGAAGAGCGGTGGCAGCAGTTGCGCGAGCTGGACGAGCCCCGCCTTGAGCCGGTCGAAGAACTCCACGACGATCTCCCTGCGGCCTAGGCCGCGATGTCCAGCACCAGCTTCCCGAACTGCCGTCCCGACGCCAGCCGCTCGAAGGCGGCGCGCGCCCCACGCACCGGCAGAACGGCATCCACGACCGGATGCAGCGTCCCCCGCACCAGGAGCCCCACCACCTCCCGGAACTCCTCGGCACTACCCATCGTCGAGCCCATCACCGTGTACTGGTTCCAGAAGAGGCGGCGGACGTCGAGGCCGACGCTCGGCCCCGTGGTCGCCCCACAGGTCACCAGCCGGCCGCCGCGCGCCAGCGCGCGCAGGCTCCGGTCCCACGTCGCCTCCCCCACCGAATCGACGACGACGTCGGCGCCGCGCTTGCCGGTCAGTTCCCGCACCTCGCGGGCCACGTCGGCGGACACGTGGTTCAGCGTCACGTCCGCGCCGAGGGAGCGGGCGCGAGCGAGCTTCTCGTCGCTCGAGGAGGTCACCACCACCGTCGCGCCCCGCAGCTTGGCAATCGCGAGCGCCGCGAGCGCGACGCCGCCGCCGATGCCCCAGATCAGCACCGTCTCGCCGGCGCGCACGGCGGCCCGCGTCACCACCATTCTCCACGCCGTGAGGAAGGTGAGCGGGAACGCCGCCGCCTCCGCCCACGGCACGCTCGCCGAGATGACGGCGACGTTCGCCTCCGGGACGCGGATCGCCTCGGCGAAGGTACCGCTCAGGTGCTCGCCCAGGAGGCGGAAGGTCGTACAGAGCGAGTGCTCGCCGGCGCGGCAATACGCGCAGGCCTGGCAGGAGATGCCGGGATTGATGACGACCCGGTCCCCGGGCCGCACGGCGGTGACCTCCGCCCCCACCGCCTCGACGACGCCGGCGCCGTCGGCGCCCAGGATGTGCGGGAACGCGGGCGGCACGCCGGGCAGTCCGCCGAGCACGAAGAGGTCGAGGTGGTTGAGCGCGGAGGCCTTCAACGCGACGACGACGTCCCGCCGCCCGGGGGCCGCCGGGCGCGGGACGTCGTCAAGCAGGATCTGTTCCGGGCCGCCGTGGGCCCGGATCGTGACGGCCAGCATCGCCCCGTAATCTAACGGGGCGGCGCGCCTACCGGGGCTGCGGCGTCGCCGGGCGGAAGACCGGGGCCGCGATCTGGTCGTGGGCCCCGACCTGGATCACCACCGAGGTCCCCGTCGCGGGATTGAAGAGCACCGTCCGCGGGACATCGCCCACATGGGGCACGCTCTCGAGCCTCGTCAGCACGAGCATGTTGCCGTCGGCGTTCAAGCTGAAGGAGCGGACGAACATCCCGGTCGGCGTGATCGCCTGGGCCGAGACGCCCGTCGAGTCCGCGAGGCTCTGCCGGTAGACCCGCTTCGTCCCGCCGCCCTCTTCCCGCAGGTAGTAGAACGACCGACCGTCCGGAGCGTAGTGCGGCGAGTCCTCGGCGCGCGGACTGGTCGTGAGTCGGTGCTCGCCGGTGCCGTCGATGTTCATCTCCCAGATGTCGTAGTTCCGGGAACTGCCAGGCATCTGGCGCAGCGAGGTGAAGAGGATCTTCCGGCCGTCGGGGGAGACGTCCGGGTACCGGCTCGCGTTCGGGCCGGTGGTGAGGGCTCGCCTGCCGCTGCCGTCGCGGTTGAGGACGTACAGCTGGTAGGTCTTGCCCTTGTTTGACTCGAAGACGATCTGGTCGCCGGCCGGCCGTACGAATACCGGCGCGCCCACGGTCGCCGAGTCGTTGGTGAGACGCCGCGACTCCGAACCGTCGAGATTGGCGACGAACAGGTCGACGCTCGTCGGCCGGTCTCGCGGGACGGCGACGAACGCGACCCGCGTGAGGTCCGGCGCCCACGCCGGCTCGAGCTCGACCACGGAGTCGGCGGTGACGGGCGCGAAGCTCGGCACGCTGTCGGGACCGAAGGTGTAGAGGTCCCACCGCCCGGCGCGCTGCATCGGCGCCAAGAGCTGGCCGACCACGAACACGTCCACGGTGACCGACGAATCCCACGGGGTCCGCGCGGTCAGGCGCGCGCGCCCCGGTCGCAACCCCTGCACTTGCCCGTCGGCGAACCGCGCGATCGAGTCCGCGCTGGAAGTCCAGCGCAACTCGGTGGCTGGGCCTATCGGCTGGCGGTGGTCGTCGAGAAGCTGGACCGTAACCAGAGTGCGCTCGCCCGCGCCGAGACCCAGGCGGGTGCGCGAGGCGAGCAGACCGCCGGCCACGACGCGGATGCGCCAGGTGCGGGTGATCAGAGAATCGCGGCTCACATGAGCCGAGACGGCGAGGCGGGTCTCTCCCATGCGGACGGCGCGCAGCGTCCTGCTCACCGTGTCGAACCGGGCGACCGCGGTGTCCGGGAGCGTCCACTGGAGCGGCGCCTCGGCCACGACCGTGGAGTCGGCCGCGAGCGCACGCACCACGAAGACGGCGCTCGAGCTCATCGCGAGGGTCAGCGCGGCGTCCGACGGCGTGGCCGCGATCGTGGTGACCGGCCGGAGCACGTGCACCGTGACCGTCGGATGGTAGTAGGGGCTCCCGTTGCCCGTGATGTGCACCGTCCCCGGAGCGGAGGCGTTGATGACGGGCAGGATCGCGTTGACGCGCACCTTGGATTCGTCCGACGACTCGAACTGGAAGTGTCCGGGCGGCGCATTGAAGGCGCGGCGGTCCTGGGACGGCACGACCAAGCGGAGCGTGTCCACCGTACCCACCGTCACCCACATCTCGGTGCTCAGGAAGCGCACGCTGTCACCCTTGACGACGACGGTAGCAGTCCGCGGCTGGATGTTGGGGTTGGTCGGCACGACGATCCTCACCGTGGCCGTTCCCGTGTCGCCCAACGCCTTGACCACCCCCACGCTGTCCACCTGAGCGATTCGCCTGTTGGCGGAGTCCACGTCGAATACGAGCGGGACGCGGTCCGCGAGCTCACCGTTCGCGTTCAGCGCCTCGTACTGGAGCGTCAGGTACTCGCCCCTCACCAGGGTGGCCGTGTAGGGGCGGACCCGGAGACCGATGGCGGCCCCGGAACCGGCGGTCTGGTGATCGAGGGCGGCGTAGCCTGCTGCGCCCGGCCGGGCGGCGGCGGGACGCGGCGCAGCGACCGCCGGGGCCGCGGGGGCCGCGGGGGCTGCGGGGGCTGCCGGATTCGGGGCGACCGCCTGCGGCACGACAGCCCCGGTGCCCACCACCGTGAGCGTGGCGGTCGCGGTCTTCACCGACGCGCCCGTCCCAGTGCGGGCGGTGATGATGACGGTGCCGGGGCTGACGCCCACCGCGATGCCGTTGTTGTCGATCGTGGCGTAGCGCGGGTTGTTCGACGCGAACGTGAACGTGGCCGTCCCGATGGGGTTGTTCCCGGCGTCGTACGCGTTCGCGAGGAACACCTGCTGCTGGCCGACCTGGATCTGCGCGTCGGACGGGGAGATCTCGACGGTCCGGACGCGCGGGCCCCGCTGCGCGGACGCCGCATCCGGATGGAGCGCAGTGGCGAAGACGCCGGCGAGCGCGAACGCCCAGGCCGGCCCGACACGGGCACGCATCATATGCCCGCGAATAAACGGCTGCCCAGAGGGCCTGTCAAGCACGTGCGTCGCCGACGCTTAGGGTCGGAACCGGAGGGTCTCCCGAAGGTATCCGTCTCTCGGGTCCCCCCCCTCCGCAGGGAACACCACCAACTCCCGTGTCGCGCGCCCACCGGGATGCACCACACCCAGGTCGTACCGGGCGCCGGCGGCCCCTTCCACCGCCACGACGAAGGCTCCTGCCTCGAGCCGGGCGTCGAGGATCTTGAGGTGCCGCGACCGCTCCCCCCGCACGGGGTCACCGGCCGGCACGTCGAGCCGCCAGCCAGCGCTGTGGCGGACCGCGACCTCGACGCCGTCCCCCAGCGGCACCTCGAACGCCACGTGCTCCGCCCGGCCGTTCGACGTGGTCCGGAACGGGACGGCTCTCCCCCCGGCCAAGACCTCCCGGACCCGCGCCCCGGGCGCCAGCGCCGGCTCGAACCGCAGCGTGAGGGCTCCGCGTCCGCCCACCCGACGCACCGTCGCGCGGAAGAGGGTGTCGCGCACCTGGTAGGTCACGTCGAGGACGACGTCGCCCACGCGGACGTGCCGCACGCCGATGTCGCCGGGGCGGTCGAAGAGCCGGGGTGCCAGGGAGAGCACGCCGTGGGGGGCGTCGGCCTCGAGTCCCAGCGCCCCGCGGACGAACGGCGTCAAGGCCATCGAGGTCGCGAAGAACTGCTGCGGCACGGCGGTCTCGAGGGGCTCGTACGAGGCCCCGGAGAAGACCTCCGGGTTGCGGCCCAGCCCCCAGAGCGAGCCGGTGCGCCAGATGGCGTCGAGCTGCTCGCGACCCGCGTACGGGTTGTCGTACCGGAACTGCGCCAGCGCGAGGAACCCGGTCACGAACGGCCACACGGTTCCGTTGTTGTAGTGCAGCGGGTCGTAGAGGGGGCTTTCGGAGGCGAGCGATCGAGCGCCCCAGTCCGTCGCGATGGTGGCGCGCGCCAGGGCGGCGGACATTCGCTGCCCGCGTTCATCGTCGAACAGCCGCCAGCTCATCGCCGTGGCCGGCCAGACGGTCAGGTTGTCGTTGAGCGAGTCCCCCTCGAGGATGGCGAACGCGAACCGGCCGGCACGCGGCAGCCAGAACCGCTCCTCAATTGCCCGGCGCGCCACCGGGAAGCGGCGTGCGGCGTCGGCGGCCAGGGCGGTGTCGCCTACCGCCGCAGCCAGCTCCGCCACCCGGCGCAGCCCCTCCACCCACACCGAGGCCAGGTAGATGTCGCTCTTCACCCCCACGCCGAGGTCGCCCACCTCGATGGCGCCCGCCCCGGCGCGCGAGTTGTCCATCAGGCCGTCGCCGTCGGCGTCGGTCGTGAGGCACCAGCGGTAGGCGCGCTGGATGTTCGGCCAGAGCGACCGGACGAACCCGGTGTCGGCGGAGGCGCCGTACAGCTCCCCGATGGCCAAGAGCCAGAAGGGCGTCGTGTCGCCGTGGTAGAAGGCATACGGGTAATCCTCGAACCACCGGACCCGGCCCGCCGCCTGGGAGATCTCGTGGGTGATCTTGCCGTCGGCCCGCTGGTAGCGGGCGAAGAAGCCGAGGTACTGCCGGGCGAGGTCGAACGCCCCGACCGACGAGAGGGCGAACGAGTTGATCGCGGCGTCACCGCCGAAGAACCAGCCGAACCCGGGACGGTAGTTGCCCGGTCCTGCCGCCGCGTACCCCGCCACCGGCCCGCAGCCGAGGTCGGGATTACAGACCATCGCCTCGTCGAGGTTCACCTCCGCCCAGCGCACGACGCCGTCGGCCCGCGGGTCGTCGACGCCCAGCGTGGCGGAGAGCAGGGAGTCCTCGTGCGCGAGGCGTGCGGCGTAGAGGTGCGGCAGGCTGGCCAGGACCCGGCGGTAGGTCGCCACCGCCGTGTCGCGCGGCGCGGCCTGGCCCACGATGACGATGGGGATGCCGCGCGAGACGACGTTGACGAGGCGGCCGGCGGGCTCGCCCGGGCGCGGCATCGGCACCGGGGTCTGGTCGCCGACCGCGATGCGCATCTCCGACGGGGCGTCGGGAAGGGCGTGCGCCGGGTTGGTGGTCGCCCGCGTGGCGAAGGGGGAGCCGACGAACGCGGTGAACTGGCGGCGCGGTTCGGAGATCAGGAACGCGTTGAGATCGTCGTTCCAGTAGATGTACTGCCCGCCGATGCCGCCGGGCCAGGCGAGCTGGAGATCCGAGTGGAACGAGGCGATGATCTCCATCGGCCGGACCGCCTCGACCTCGAGCACCATCGCGACCGCGGGCTCGTTCACGGCCGCGAAGATCCGCTGGCGCACGGTGAACGCGGGGTGCACGTAGGTGATCGTCGCGCCCCCCGGGGTCACCTCCACGGAGCGCGCCACGTCGCGGCCGCGGATGGCTTCGGCGTACATCGGCGTCTGGAACGACAGCTCCAAGCCGTGGAGGATGCGCAGCGGCCACGCCCAGACCTCGAAGGTGCCGTCCTCGGTGCCGAAAGCGGCGGCCTTGCGCCCTTCGACGCCGAGGTAGCCGCCGGGCCGCGCCGGACCGCGCAGCGCATAGGGGCCCGCCGCCCAGGCCAAGGGGGTCGGCTGGTAGGGTCCGGCAGCCTGGCCGGAAGCGAACCGGGGGGTCAGCAGCAAGGCCGCGAGGACGAGGCCGGAGAGCGAGCGTCTGGCGGACATCAGGACCTCGGGACGGCGGGCGGCAGGCACCCGCCTTGCGAAGAGGGGAGCCGGGCGCAATGTATATGTTCGCTCAATCGAGCGGCAAACGCGCCACCACCGTTGGAGGATGCGCCCCCATGTTCAATGACATGACCGGACCCCCCTGGGACAGCCCGTGGACGGGCGGCCAGCCGCCCTCCGCCCCGCGGCCCGTTCCACCGCCACCCCCGCCCCCGCCCGCGATGCCTCCGGCGCCCATGGTTCCGCCGAAGCCAACTCCGGTGCCGCCTCCGGTGCCCGCTCCGCGGCCCCCGGTCCCCGCCCCGCTGCCCGCGCCGAAGCCGGCGCGGAAGCCCGTGGCGAAGCCGAAGAAGGCGGCCCCGAAGAAGAAGGCGAAGAAGATCGTGAAGAAGAAAGCGGCGCCCAAGAAGAGGGTCGCCAAGAAGGTGGTCCGGAAGGTGAAGAAGACCGTCAAGAAGGCGAAGAAGCCGGCGAAGAAGAAGACGGCCCGCCGGCCCAAGAAGCGCTAGAACACCTCCACGCTCCCGTGGATGGCGCCTCGCGCGCGATCGGCGATTTCCATCAGCCGGTCGCGCGCGACGCGCGCGATGGCCGGGTCGGCCGGCTGGCGGTCCAGGCTGTAGATCTGCAGCGCCGCCGGCTGGATGCGCCGCAGGTAGCCCAGCCACTCCTCGATCGCCTCCTCCGACGCCCCGCTCCAGCCCGGCCCCTCGACCACCATCGCCTGGATCGAAAGGTCCCGCAGTCCTGCATAGTTGCGGACCAGCAGCTCCCGGTCGTACGCCACGCCGTTCACCCGCTCGGGCGGGCCGGGGTCGAGCTTCATCATCCGCGCGTCAAGGCGGTTCAAGGCGTCACGGATGGCCGGCTTCCCCGCGCCGAGCCCGTTGCAGAGGATGCCCACGCGCGAGCCTCTCGCGCGCGCGTCGCGCAACGCGAGGACCCGATCCACCACGCCGGGGAAGCGGGGGTGCATCGTCGGCTCGCCGTTCCCGGCGAAGGTGATCCAGTCGGGGCGTACGGTGAGGCTGTCGAGCGTCTTGGCGAGCGCGTCGGCCACGATGTCGGGAGAGGGCCAGCGCGCCCCCTCAGCCTTCGGCGTGTTGAAGCCGCACTCACAGTACGGGCAGTCCATCGTGCACAGCTTAGAGCGCGCCGGGACGATGTTGAGCCCGAGACTGACGCCGAGGCGGCGCGAACGCACCGGGCCGTTGATGATGCCGGCCCAGAGGAAGGTGCCGCCGAGCTTGCCGGGCTTGGGGATCGAGAGTCGAAGCTCAGTCACGGAGGAAAGCTAGTCCGGCCTTGCGGCCCCTGCTACGGCTCATAGGTTGACCCGCGTGAACCGCCGACTCGCCGCATCCCTGTTCGTGATCGCCGCCGCCGGCCTCCTCGGCCAGGCGCGCCCGGAGTACGACGTCGTCTTCCTCGGCGGCACCGTGGTGGACGGGAGCGGCGGCCCGCGCCGTCTCGCCGACGTCGCAATCACGGGCGACCGCATCGCCGCCGTCGGCGACCTGCGCGGCGCCGCAGCGCGGCGCGTGGTGGACGCCCGTGGCCTCGTCGTGGCCCCCGGCTTCATCGACATGCTCGGCTGGTCGGAGTTCAACATCCTCGTGGACAACCGCGGTCTCTCGAAGGTGACCCAGGGCGTCACCACCGAGATCACGGGCGAGGGATGGAGCGTCGCGCCGGTCAGCGCCGCCACCCTGCGCGAGGACAGCGCCCAGTACGCGGCGTGGCACCTGGTGGTGGACTGGCACGACCTCGACGGGTACTTCCGCCGCCTGGAGCGCTCCGGCACCCCCTTCAACATCGGCACCTACGTCGGCGCGACGCAGGTCCGCAAGTACGTTATCGGCGACGTGCGCCGCGACCCCACGCCGGCCGAGTTGGCGCAGATGGAGGCGCTGGTGGACACGGCGATGCGGCAGGGGGCGATGGGACTCTCCACCTCCCTCGGCTACTCGCCGGCGGTCTACGCCAAGACGCCCGAACTGATCGCCCTCGCGACGGTCGCCGGCCGCTACGGCGGCGTCTACGCGACGCACCTGCGCAGCGAAGGGCCGCAGATCCGCCAGGCGCTCGCGGAGGCGTTCCGCATCGGCCGCGAGGCGCACCTGCCGGTCGAGGTGTGGCACCTCAAGCTCTCCGGGCAGCGGCAGTGGGGGCGGATGCGCTCGATCCTCGCGCTCTTCGACTCGGCGCGGGCGAGGGGCGTCCACGCCTGGGCGAACAGCTACCCCTACACCGCCTCGGCAAACGACCTCGCCTCCATCATCCCGGCGTGGGCGCACGACGGAGGCAACGACTCCCTCCTGCGGCGGCTCCAGGACCCCGCCACCCGCGCCCGCATCCGGCGAGACATGGCGCGGCCGCGGCCCGGCACCGGCGGCTCCGCGAGCGAATCGGGAGGGCTGAACAGCGTGGTGGTGCTCTCCGTGCTCGACACCACGCTGCGGCACTACGTGGGGAAGCGCATCACCGAGATCGCCGCCGAGGAGCGCAAGAATCCCTACGACGCGCTCTTCGACCTCATCGTGGCCGACCGGGCCCACTCCGGCCGCGCGACCTTCTCGATGAGCGAAGCCGACGTGCGCCTCGCCGTGGCCACGCCGTGGGTCGCCGTCGGCTCCGACTTCGGCGCGCGCGCCCCCGACGGCCCGTTAGGCGAGCCGGGGCACCCGCGCGGCTACGGGACCTTCACCCGCATCCTGGGCAAGTACGTGCGTGAGGACCACGCACTCTCCCTCGAGACGGCGGTCCACAAAATGAGCGGTCTCGCCGCGGAGCGGATGGGGTTGCACGAGCGGGGCCTGGTGCGCGAGGGGTATTTCGCGGACCTCGCGGTCTTCGACCCGGCCACCGTGCGGGACCGCGCCACCTTCGAGAACTCCACGGCCCTCTCCGAGGGGGTGCGCTACGTGCTGGTGAACGGTCGCTTCACCCTGGACAATGGCAGCCTCACCTCTGAGCGCCCAGGCCGCGCGCTCCGCGGGCCCGGCTGGCGGCAGCCGTGACGCTGGTCCGGCTCGCCCTCGCCTACGCGGCGGTCGCAGCCCTGTTCATCGGCTTCTCCTGGGTCACCGGTCGCAGGAACCGCGGGAACGCAGCCGCCGCAGCCGCAGAAGCGCTCGCCCTCACCCTCCTCGGCGCCCTCTGGTTCGCCTCGCTCGGGAGCGGCGGCTGGGTGCTGGTCTTCCTGCTGATTGGCGTGCTCGCCTCGGGCGTGGGGACCCGCTCCAGCGCGAGCGCTGGGGGTGGCCGCCCAACGCCATGGGTCCGCGTAACCGTCGTCACGACAATACGATACATCGTAGCCGGCGGCCTGCTGTTCCTGCTCCTGGGCTGACGCCTCCCGGGGCCCAGCCCCTGTCGCCCTGACGGGGCCGAGGGCGTCCCCAGTTCCGTCCGACGGGCGAACCGTCTAGTATTCCGCGCCGATGAATCCCATCCATAGGGCGATCGAGCGCGCCGCGGTCTACTTCGACGGGCGCGATACCCGCGCAGGCGTCGTGGCGCGCCGCCTCCTGGGGCGAGCGCGCCCGGACGACGACCGGCTGGTGGCCGCGCTGGTGCGCGAGCGTCGCGGCCGGATCCGGAGCGACGGCAGCGTGGGCAGCGACCTGGTCGCGACCGCCTGGGTGGCGTGGGAGCTGATGGACCTCGGGCGAAGCCTCGACGACGAGTCGGTGCGCCGGACGGCGAAATGGCTCCTCGGCCGCCAGGACAAGGACGGCGCCGAGGCGTGCCTGCCGCGGCGCCACGAGATCACGCTGAACGAGCACAGCATCGGCGGGTTCTTCGCCTACCGCGCGAAGGGCCGGACGGTGCGGCGGCTGGTGCTGCCGAGCGGCGCCGCGACGGTCTCGGACCAGGGGTCGCGGTTCCTCGCGTCGTGCTTCGCGCTGCGGAGCGTGCTGCGGGCGGGCCAACTCGAGGCGGAGGCGCAGACGCGGGCGGAGGCGGCGGAGCGCCAGGTGCTCGCGGCGCCGGCGAAGGCGCCCAAGGGACGGTCCGCGCTCGGCATCCTCGACCGCCCGCTGGTGCGGCGTCACGTAGGCAGCCTCCTCGCGCTGCCGACGATGTGGGACACCTGGGGTGGCATCTGGCAGCCGACGCTGACAGTGGGCGCGCTGGCCGCGATCGCCTGGGCGCCGCTCCCCTTCCGTGCGCAACTGCCGATCCTCGCCGAGCACCTGGCCCTGAACCAGAAGCCCGACGGCTCGTGGCGGAACCTCGATATCATTCACGCGGTGGACTCGCTGGTGGCGGTGCAACTGCCGCAGGCCCGCGAGGCGGTGGCGCTCGCCGCCCCGAAGCTGGCGCGGTTCCAGACCCCGAAGGGCACCATCGGCGCCGGCACCCACGCGGAGGAGCGGACCCTCGCCGCGCTCCGCGGCTGGCTCGTCGCCCGGGAATACGCCTAGCCCGCCCTCGCCCGGCCGGTGCTACATTCAGCCGACCTCCCTCGTGAGGGCTCGGTGCCGGAAGAACCCCAGGATCAGCGGCCGCGCATCCGTCTCAGCACGCTGTCGCACGGTTCGGGTTGAGCCTGCAAGCTCGGCCCCGCTGAGCTCGCGCAGGTCCTGCGCGCCATCCCCCCGATCTCCGATCCCGCGGTCCTCGTCGACGCGTTGGGCGGGGACGATGCGGCCGTCATCCGGCAGGCGGACGGGCGCGCGCTCGTCCTCACGACCGACTTCTTCACGCCGATCGTGGACGACGCCTACACCTTCGGACGGATCGCGGCGGCGAACGCGCTCTCCGACGTGTACGCGATGGGGGGCCAGCCGCTGTGGTGCCTGAACCTGGTGGGCTGGCCGCGGGGAACGCTGCCGATGGAGGATCTGGCCGAGGTGCTGCGGGGAGGGGCAGAGGTGGTGCGGCAGGCGGGGGCCGTGATCGTGGGGGGCCACTCCATCGACGATCCAGAGCCGAAGTACGGCCTGGTCGTGGTGGGCGAGGTGCGGCCCGAGGAGATGACGACGAACGCGGCCGCGCGGGCCGGCGACTGGCTGGTCCTCACCAAGCCCATCGGCACGGGGATCATCGCGACGGCGCTGAAGAAGGAGGCTGCGCCCGCGGCGGCCGTCGAGTCGGCGGTGCGCACGATGACCGCGCTGAACGACGGCGCCGCACGCGCCGCGCGGGCAGCGGGCGTACGGGCGGCGACGGACGTCACGGGGTTCGGGCTGCTGGGCCACCTGCGGGCGATGCTGGCGGCGAGCGGCGCCGGGGCCCGGCTCTGGGCGGGCGCGGTGCCGCTCCTTCCCGAGGTGCGGGCCCTGGCCGCGGCGGGCCACATCTCGGGCGGGACGCGGCGCAACCTGGACGCCGTGGCGGGAATCGCCATCTTCGACGAAGGGGTCCCGCACCTCGACCGGGTCATCCTCGCCGACGCACAGACGTCAGGCGGGTTGCTCCTCGCGGTGCGGCCGGAGGCGGGGCCGGCCTTGCTGGAGGGGCTCGCCCGCGAAGGGACGCTGGCCGCGGCCGTCGTCGGCGTCGTGACGGAAGGGGCGAGGATCGCAGTCCACGCGGGAAGCGGGGTGGAGCGATGAACATCAAGGAACAGGCCAAGTGCATCTACTGCGGCGCGACGGAGGACCTCGTCGCGGACCAGGACACCGAGGACCTCTGGTACTGCCGCTCGTGCCTCGAGAAGCACACCCGGCACGGGGAGCAGATCGCCGAGCGGGGCGAGGCGGAGCCGCCGTTCGACGGCTGAGCGCTTGACAGCCCCCGGCCGCAGCGGCATCCTCGCTCCGTGTTCACTCGACTGCTCGTAGGGCTCGATGGCTCCGCCGGCGCGGAGGCCGCTCTCGACGCGGCCCTCGCGCTCGGCCGCGCCTCGCAGGCCACCATCGTCCTCGCCGCCGTCACCGACATCCGCCTCCTCGAGGCGCCCCTGATGGAGACCGCCGGCCCCCTCTGGGCCGAAGGGGTCCCAGTGGCGCCGGTGGCCGCCGACCTGCGCCTCTCGCTCGAAGAGCGGGCCCGCGCGTTCCTCGCGGCGGGCACGGCGCGCGTGACGGCCGCGGGCCTCGTGGCGGAGACGATCCGCGCCGTGGGGCTCGTGGACGAGGAGTTGCTCCGGCTGGCCGAGCAGGCGGACGCGATAGTGATCGGCCGGCGCGGCGACGTCCACACGATGCCCGGGAAGATCGGCGCCGTGACGGCGCACGTGATCAAGCGGTCGCCCCTCCCCGTGGTGGTGGCCGGGGACCGGCCCTCCACCTTCGAGAAGCCCGTCGTCGCGTTCGACGGCGGCGAGACCAGCACCAACGCCCTGCAGTTCGCCTGCCGCTTCGCCGCGGAACGCGGCCTCTCGCTCGACGTCGTGCACGTCGGGGCCGAAGAGGCCGACGCGGAGGCGATGCTCGCCCGCGCCCGCGCGGCCGCGGCGCCGCACGCGGTCGCCGTGCGGACGCACGCGCTGGACGGCGACATCGTGGCGGCCGTGGCCGACTGGGTCGCCCGCTCCGGGGCCGACCTGCTGGTGGCGGGCGCGCACGGGGGCCGCGGCATGCCGTGGCCCCTCGGCTCGCACGCCGAGAAGCTGATCCGGGCCACCGTTGTCCCGGTGCTGATCCATCGCTGATCCCCGCGTCGTCATCCACGCCGACGAGGCGTGCCTCGGCAACGGCCAGGACCGCGCCACCCCCGGAGGCTGCGGCGGGCTGGTGGAGATCCAGGGGCGCCGACGCACCGACGCACCGACGCACCGGGAAGCGGCGCGCGGCCTCGGGACACAGGCGGAACTGTGGGAGACCGCGGTCGGGGAGGCCCGCGCGCCGGCGCCTGACGCGCCTGGCGGCGGCATCGCGCGATTCGACTACTTCCTGAGCGAGCCCGACACCACCAACAACCGCATGGCGCTCCGTTCGGCCATCGTGGCCCTCGACCGCGTCGCGGCGCGCGGCGCCGCCGACATCCGGTTCGTCACCGACTCCAACTACATCGTGCTGGGGATGACGGAGTGGGTCGCCGCCTGGCGCTCGCGCGGATGGCGCCGGAAGGGCGGCGCGATCGAGAACCTGGACCTGTGGCAGGCGCTGGCGGAGCGCGCGGCGGGGCGGCGGATCACGTGGCGATGGGTCCGGGGGCACGCGGGACACGTCAAGAACGAGTACGCGAACGACCTCGCCACGCGTGCCGCGGCCGAGCAGACGGCGTCGGGCGGGCTGGTGCCGTCGGGGTTCGCGCTGTGGCTGGCGGCCGAGCGCGCTCGCGGGCGGTACGCGCAGTTCGATCCCGACGCGGACTTCCGCTGACGCGGGTGCGCGGGCGCCCGTCGGCGCGGCGCCTCCGCTTGACAGGGACCGCGCGAGGGACCTAACGTGCCGCGGCAAAGGGGGATCGCCGCCGCCGTGACTTCCGCCAGCCCGCCGTCCGCACCCGATGAACTCGAGCGGCTCTTCCGCCGCCTCGTGGACAACGTCGCCGAGCTCGACGCCACCCGGCTCGACGGGCCCCTACTCCTCGCCGAGATTCACCAGAACCTGGTCCCTTACCGCACCCACCGCGCCGTCCTGGGCATCGAGACCAATCAGGACTACGAGATGACCGTGCTGCGCCTCGTCGCCGGCGAGCGCGGCTACGCGCGGGTCGAGCCGGACGAGGTGCGCCAGCATCTCGAGCGCGAGGTGCGCTCGGTCAACCCCGACACCGGGGTGTTCCGCCGCTTCCCCCACGCCAGCGTGCGGCTCGACCCCGACCAGGTACGGGTGATCCTTACCTCCCGTTCTCCCGGTGCGGGCGAGGCCCCTGCGACCCGGGCGGCGGCACCAGCCCCGCGCACGGAACCCGCAGAGCCGATGGCCCCGGCCGTCTCCGCCTTCCATCTGGAGGACACGGAGCCCCTCCCCACAGAGCCGGGGTCGGCCGAGGAGGCCCAGATCCCCTTCTCCCTCGACGAGGGCCCCGAGGAGCCTCCCGAACCTGCCAGCCGCGACGTCACCGTCGGCGGCGCGCCGTGCGGCTACTGCGGCGGCGACCTGCCCGTCGGCCGCACCGTCATCTTCTGCCCGCACTGCGGCCAGAACGTGGGTGTGATGCATTGCCCGGTGTGCGGGACGGAGCTCGACGTCGGCTGGCGCTACTGCATCACCTGCGGACGCGAGATGGCAGGCCTGGGGTGAGGGGCCGGAGGGGCTCCCCGCCGAGGAGCCCCTCCATGGCAACCGCCGTGCCCGCGGCCGCCGGGCCGCTGCGGATCCGACCGCGCCGCTCCGACTTCGCTTGCTGCCTCCCCGGGCGCGGGGCATATTCCGCGCGTTCCCCCCGTCCGGAGCCTCTCGTGGGCATCGTCGAAATCCTCGCCATCGTCGCAGCGGTCTACACGCTGTCGAGCCTGCGCATCATCCGGCAGTACGAGCGCGCCGTGTCGTTCTTCCTGGGGCGCTATTGGAACACCAAAGGGCCGGGGCTGATCTTCCTCCCCTCGATGATCGCGCACATGCACCGCGTCTCGCTGCGGATCGTCGCGCTCGACATCCCGCCGCAGGAAGTGATAACGCGGGACAACGTCTCGCTGAAGGTCAACGCCGTACTGTACATGAAGGTGGCGGACCCGGCGGCGGCCATCATCCAGATCGAGAACTACCTCTACGCCACCAGCCAGCTCGCGCAGACCACGCTGCGGGCGGTGCTGGGCCAGCACGTCCTCGACGAGCTCCTCACCGAGCGCGAGAGGATCAACGAGACTCTGAAGGCGATCATCGACGCCCGCACCGCGGAGTGGGGGATCGAGGTCTCGGCGGTCGAGGTGAAGGACGTGGACCTGCCGAAGGAGATGCAGCGGGCCATGGCGCGGCAGGCCGAGGCGGAGCGCGAGCGGCGGGCCAAGATCATCAACGCCGAAGGGGAGCTGCAGGCGTCGGAGAAGCTCACGGAGGCGGCCCGGGTCATCGGTACGCAGGCGGCCGCCATCCAGCTGCGTTACCTGCAGACGGTCACCGAGATCGCGTCCGAGAAGAACTCGACCATCATCTTCCCGCTCCCGATCGAACTGTTGGGCGCGTTCGGCGACATCTACCGCCGCACGCTGCCGCCCGGCGCCCCCGGCGCGATGGCGCACGAGGCGCTGGCGAGCGGCGCGGCACCCGCCCTGAGCGCCCCTCAGCCCGGGACCGCGCTCCCCGCCGGTGCGCCGGTGGCCGCGGAGCCGAGGAAGGTCTGAGGCGATGGCCGGCGAGCTGACGCCCCGGAAGATCGACCGCGCCGCGCTGGAGCGGATCATCCAGCGCGCGGCCGAGCTGCAGGCCGGGGAGCTGGACACCGGGGAGGGGCTGAGCGAGCAGGAAGTGCTCAAGCTCGGCGGCGAGGTCGGCATCCCCGGCCGGTTCCTCCGGCAGGCGCTCTACGAGGAGACCACGAAGGGCGGGCTCGAGAGCGCTCACGGCGCCCTGGCGCGGTGGCTCGGTCCACGGTTGGTCGGCGCGTCGCGCGTCGTGCCGGGGGAGAAACGGCTCGTCGAGCCGGCCATCGACGAGTGGATGGCCGAGACCGAGGCGATGGCGGTGAAGCGCCGCCTCCCGGACCGGACGCTGTGGGAGGCGCAGAAGGGCTTCTTCGCGGAGATGAGGCGGGGCTTCGGGGTCGGCGGGAAGTCGTACCACCTCGCCCGCGCCGCGGAGGTGTCGGTGGCCGTGACGCCCTTGGAGGAGGGCTACTGCCACGTCGCGCTCACGGCGGACGTGTCCAACAGCCGGAGCCGCGTGATCGCGGGCGTCGGCACGGTGGCTGGGAGCGGCGTGCTCCTCTCGGCGATCCTCCTCGCGGCGGTGCCGGCCGCCGTCCCGCTCGTACTGCTCCTGCCGGCCGCGCTCGGCATCGGCGCCGCCGCCTCCATCCCGCGCGCCCACCGGCGGAACGCCGCGCGGGTGCAGCTCGCCCTCGAGCAGGTCCTCGACGGCCTCGAACGCGGAGAGATCCGGCCCCGCCCGGCGATGCCGGGCCCGCGGGCCTCGGCGTTCGTGCGCATCGCCGATGAGCTGAAGAAGTCGCTGGTGGATGTGGC
>Ga0209777_10004172_pt1 | contig 17268 bp, 10 predicted proteins | sample FrelakmetHBP12HB_FD_187147 | JGI IMG/M metagenome (GOLD analysis project Ga0209777, IMG submission 187147) | Freshwater lake sediment microbial communities from the University of Notre Dame, USA, for methane emissions studies -HBP12 HB (SPAdes)... | ecosystem: Environmental > Aquatic >...
TTCCGATCTCTATTGTGATGGTCCGTCCCGCGTATTCGACCGGCGGAAACGGACTTCCCGTGCCGACCAGCCCTCGGCCATCCGTCCAGCGGATAGCCTCTTCGGCGGTGCATTCCGCCTTCGACGTCGGATTGCTGAAGGGAAGAATTATGGGGCGCTTGGCGTGGAGGGCCATTTCGCGGATGACGGCTTCGGTGAACAAGCCGGGTTGCGCGCTGGTTCCCACCAGCACCGTTGGTCTTACCTGGCGGATGACTTCGAGAAGCCCGAACGGGCCTTCACCCTTGAAGCCGTAGAAGGCCATGTCCTCACGGGTCATGGCGACTGCGCGTTTGTGTGCGTCCTTGATTACGCGGCCCTCGAACAACAGCCCCTGGGTGTCGAGGAAAACCTGTGCTCGTCGGAGGACGTCCGGCGAGGTACCCTCCGAGCGAGCCTGGCTGGCGACGAGGCGCCCAATCCCGACGCCCGCCGCGCCGGCGCCTGCATACACGATTCGCTGCTCGGACATACGATCGCCGGTTATGCGCAGCGCCGCCATTATGCCCGCAAGCGCGACGGCGGAGGTACCCTGAATGTCGTCGTTAAAACAGGTTACGCGCTTGCGATAGCGGTCGAGAACCATGAACGCGATGTCTTTGTGGAAGTCCTCCCATTGCACGAGCACATGGGGGAAAACGTCCTTGACCGCCCCCACGAAAGTCTCGATGAACTCCTCGTATGGCTCGCCGCGAAGCCGCCGCTGGGGATACCCCAAATAGAGCGGGTCGTTCAGCAGGTCGGGGTTGTTTGTTCCCACGTCCAGGCTGATCGGCAGGCAGTTTTGCGGGTGGATGCCGGCGGCTGCGCAATACAACGCAACTTTACCCACCGGGATGCCCATACCGCCGGCGCCTTGATCGCCGAGACCGAGGATGCGTTCGTTGTCGGTTACGACGATGAGGCGGACGTCTGGGTATGGCCAATTGCGCAAGAGGTCGCGCATGTTGTCGGTGTCGTCGGGCGTGATCCAGATACCTCTGGGCTGCCGAACTATGTGACTGTACCGCTGGCAGGCCTGTCCAACCGTCGGGGTGTACACGATCGGCATCAATTCGGTAAGGTTTTCAACGAGCACACGGTAGAACAACGTCTCGTTGCGATCCTGCAAGGCCGATAAGCAGATAAACTTTTCCAGGTCGGAGTTTTTGCTCCGGACTCGCTCCATCTCCAGCGTAACCTGCGTCTGAATGGTGACGCAGCGGTGCGGCAGGAGCCCCCGCAAGTGCAGACGGTCGCGCTCCTCCTTGGTGAACGCGGCGCCCTTGTTGAGCATTCCGTGGCGGAGCATGTCTGTCCCGCGCCGCGCCAAATCGCGTTGAATTGTCGATGATTCCGGATAAAACGTAGCTGTAGTCATTATCGTTGTCCCGTCGAGCCTTTAGCATAACGCCGGCGAGTCCAAACGCCGCGCGTTGCGACTTGCCCACCCCAAAGTTCGAAGAACGAGCAAGCCGCGTGCCGAACCGGCGGGCGATTATAAGCGAATTCCCCTAGCTTGTCGCCACCCCGACCGCCGACATTCAGGGACCGACCTGGGAATGAGAATGGCACGTCGTTTGCAGCGGCTTCATGTAGCGCGAGGGTCCGCATCGCCCCCGTGCGGAAAATGACTTGATGCCTATCCCAAAAACGCTCTTGATCGGTTGAAAACCGGTCCCACAGATGTTTTTGAGAAGGGCTCTCATGGCCGGTGCAGGTGGAGCAGTTGTTCATGGCGCTCGATCGGCGCGAGTTTTTGAGAACCGCCGCGACGGCGGGCGCTGTGGCGGTCGGGTTGGGTGGAGCATCGCAATCCGTCGAAGGCTCGGTCGCGCAAACAAACGCGAATTCGGTCGGCGTGCTCGTGGACATTCCGAACTGCATCGGTTGTCGCAAGTGCGAATTCGCGTGTGGGCAGGCAGCCGGATTCGATGTCCCGCCGATCGAGACATTTGATGACAAATCGGTTTTTGAGGCACATCGGCGTCCGGATCCGCACAGCTATACAACAGTGAATCGTTTTGCGAACCCGGACAATCCGCAGAAGCCGGTGTACGTCAAGGCCAATTGTCTGCACTGCGACGTTCCGGCGTGCGTGTCGGCGTGCCTGGTCGGTGCGTTTAAGAAAAGACCCAATGGGGCGGTGACATACGATGCTTGGAAGTGCATGGGTTGCCGGTACTGCATGGTCGCGTGCCCGTTTCAGATTCCGACCTATGAGTATGACAACGCACTGACACCGCAAGTGCGCAAGTGCACATTCTGTTTTGACAAGATTGAGGCCGAAGGCGGCGTGCCGGCTTGCGTGCGGATTTGTCCGAATGACGCGCTGGTCTTCGGAAAGCGGTCAGAGTTGCTGGCGCTGGCCCGGGATCGAATCCGCACGCGTTCCGGCGCTTACGTTGATCACGTTTACGGCGAGCATGAGGCCGGCGGCACTTCGTGGCTTTATCTGTCAAGCGTTCCGTTCGAGCAGATCGGCTTCGTGCAATTGGGAAGCCTCGTGCCGCCGCGGCTTACGGAGAGTGTGCAACACGGCATTTTCAAGTTTTTCGTGCCGCCGCTGGCGCTTTACGGATTGCTGGGGCTTGTAATGTGGCTTACCAGGCGTGACCAGGATCAGCAACTCTTGCCGGTTGCCGCGGGGGCCGACGCCATCGCAATGCGCGACAACGGACGGACCCACGCGATGGAATGTCGGGGCGCAAGTGAAGCGCCCCAAGCCGCGCCGTCAGCCTGCGAGACCGAGGTTTCGGAGGTGGCGCGGTGAGTTCGACGGAGTCTCCGCGACCGGTACAAAAGCGACTGCTTACGCCGGGCGTGGGCATTTTGCTGGCTCTGATCGCGGTCGGCTTTTGCGTCGCCGTGTACCGTTTCATCTTCGGTCTTGCGGCGACTACAAACCTGGATCAGCAGCATCCCTGGGGACTGTGGATCGCGATTGACGTGGCCACGGGTGTGGCGCTGGCGGCGGGCGGTTTTACGACGGCGGCACTGGTTCACGTCTTCCATCGAGAATCATTTCATGTCGTGGCACGTCCCGCGTTGCTAACTGCCATGCTGGGTTACACGTTTGTCGGGATCGGGCTGATGGCGGACCTGGGCAGGTACTACAACATCTGGCACCCGGCGTGGCCGACGATGTGGCAGGGGAACTCAGTGTTGTTCGAAGTGGGCATGTGCGTGATGTGCTATCTGACCGTGCTCTACATTGAGTTTCTGCCGATCGTGTGCGAGCGGTTCATGGAGGACGAGCGACGTCCGCGGCTGGCGCGGACTTGCCGAGCGGTGCACCGCGCGGTGGAGCGGACGATGTTCTTGTTCATTTTGGCAGGCGTAGTGCTGTCGTGTCTGCACCAGTCGTCGCTGGGGAATCTGATGGTGATTGCGCCGTCAAAGATGCACGCGCTTTGGTACACGCCGATCCTGCCGCTGTTGTTCCTGCTCTCCGCGGTTGCGGTCGGATTTCCAATGGTGATCGTCGAATCCCTCTACGCGTCGTGGTCACTGGGGCTGGAGGAGGAGCTTACCTTGCTTCGGCGCCTGGCCAAACCCGCATCCGTATTGCTCGGAGTGTATCTGGCGTTCAAAGTCGGCGACCTGCTGGTTCGTGAGGGCTACCGGGGGGTAGCGGGCACGACTCAGGCGTTGATGTTTGCGATTGAGCTCGTGTTCGGTGTGGCGATTCCGTTTGTGATGTTGCTCACTGTGAATCGACGCACGTCCGGGCGATGGCTGGCATCGGCGGGCCTGCTCGTCGTACTGGGGGTGGCACTGAACCGGGTAAACGTTTTTCTTGTCGCCTATCAGCCGCCGTACTCGACGAAAAGCTACTTTCCGTCAACCGGAGAATTCGCGGTTACCGCCGGGCTCATCGCCCTGTTGATGCTCTTGTATCGCGTGATCGTTACGCACCTGCCGGTCATCAGCCAGCCTGTCGGAGTGCCCAAAACGTGACACTTCATGTCAGACTGGGAATTCGACGCCCAGCAGGGCCGCAGCGGGCCGGGGAGTGGGCAGTGGCCGCGGTGGTGCTTGCAGCCTGTGCGTCGGTCTCGGCGCAGGTGCCGGATCGCACCCGTCGGGCGATGGAGATGCTCAACGGCGGGTGCGAGGGGTGCCACACTTGTCCCAATCCGACGGTGGAGAGTCGCTGCCTGCGCACGTGTTCGCGAGCGGAATCGCTGCGTCTGGCCAAGGAGTTTGAGGCCAAGCGAGGCCCGCGTGTGGTGATCCTCGATGAGCTGGAGGACAGATATCTTCCCGTGCCCTTCGACCACGCGGGACACGCGGAGATGTCGCGGATGGCCGGAAGTTGCGCGGTTTGTCATCACTATACACCGGAAGGGCTGGAACACCCTGCGTGCAAGACCTGCCATGAAGCGAGCGCGGAACACGGCGACATAGGCAAGCCTGGACTAAAAGGTGCGTATCACCGGCAGTGCATGAGTTGTCATCGCGAGTGGAGCGGACAGACAGGTTGCGGGGCGTGCCACCACCCGAAAGCTGGGGCTGCGGTCAAGGGGGCTCCGCCAGTTGCTCCAACGCCTGACGACCTGATCGGGCGGATGCACCCGCCGATACCGGAACCAGTGGAGGAGCTGTACACGACCAAAGGGAAAGATGATATTGTGACCAAGGTTCTTTTCCGGCATAAAGAGCACATCAAGCGTTACGATCTTCGCTGCGCGGAGTGTCATCGCGAGGACAACTGCAATCGCTGCCACCAGGAAGGCAGAACGCACACCCAGCAAGTGCGAACTTTTGAGCAGCACCACAAACCATGCCTGGAGTGCCACCGCAACTACTCCTGCGAACGGTGCCACTTTGCAGAGAATGCATCGCCGCCGCCGTCGTTCGATCATGCGACTACAGGATGGCCGCTGGGGCGCTATCACAGTAACAAGAGTTGCCGAGTCTGCCACCCGACGAGGCCATCCGCAAAGGTCGATCGGGAATGCAACACGTGCCACGTGAACTGGACGCCGGTGAACTTCAATCACGCGATAACCGGTCAAACCTTGAACGAAAACCACGCCCGTTTTGATTGCGATGCCTGCCATAAAGAGCGCAAATTTGACCGCGTTCCAACCTGCGACGAATGCCACGATGCGGACGAAGGCATTGCGTTTCCCGCCAAACGTCCCGGACCCCTGAAGGCGACGCCACCCGGATAGCGGTTGGCGCGCGGGCAATAATCGAATTAAATGAATGCCGGATGGTCCATACTTATGCGGTTGTATTTGGAGGTTAGATGAAATCTGACGACGGAACCCTGGGAGCAGCCGTCATGAGCGATGAGCCGAGAGACATCAAGCAATCAAAGCCCGAGGTACTCAGACAGGTCTGGCGCAACACGCTGACGGTGGGCGGCGGAATCGTCGCTGCATTGGCGCTGCTCTTTATCGTGGCGTTTTTTATTGTGGAGTTCGCCTCGCCTCAGCGAAGTCCCTACCTTGGACTTTTCACGTTTCTGGTTTTTCCGTGCATTATGGTGTTCGGGCTGGCGGCGATGGGTGCAGGCCTGATCGTCGCCCGCTACCGGTTTCGGAAAGCGCTCGGACCGTCGGCGGTATACCAGTATTATCCGCGGCTCGATCTGACGGATGCGCGGCAGCGACGGTTTCTGGCCTTCGCCGCAGGAGGGCTGGCACTGGCCCTTCCCATGGTCGGAGTTCTCAGTTACGAAGGGTATCACTACACGGACTCGAATCAGTTCTGCGGTGCGGTTTGCCATACCGTGATGCGCCCGCAGTACACTGCGTACCAACACTCGGCGCACGCACACGTTGGCTGTGTGGAGTGCCACATAGGGGCTGGAGCAAGCTGGTATGTAAAGTCGAAGCTGTCTGGCATTCGTCAGGTGATCGCCGTGGCGTTGAACACTTATCCGCGGCCCATTCCGCCGGCGATTCAGGAACTGCGTCCGGCGACGGAGACATGCCGGCAGTGTCATTGGCCCGCGAAGTTCTATGGAGACCAACTTGTAGCACTTGAGCACTTCGCGTCGGACGAGGGCAACACGCGTTCGCAGCATCGGATGCTTTTGAAGACGGGCGGGAGCGATCCATCGACCGGCCCGCCGTCGGGTATACACTGGCACATGGCCCTGGGATTCACGATTGAGTATGTGGCGGCGGACAAGCTGCTGCAGGACATTACCTGGGTCAAGATGACTGACCATTCGACGGGTCGCCAGGCGGTGTATCGTTCCGACGGGCTGGCCGGCGGCGACCCGATGCCCGAGGGAATACACCGCACGGTCGACTGTATGGACTGCCACAATCGGCCGACGCACATTTTCCGATCGCCTGATCGGGCGGCGAATTCCGCACTGAATGTTAATCCGGTGTTGCAAACTCTTCCATTCGCCAAGCGCGAAGTCGTAGCGGCGTTGTCCGAGCCGTATGCCGGCAAGGCCGAAGGGCTGGCGAGCATTTCCAACGCGATCGCGCGGTTTTACGAGCGGGAATATCCAGGGATATGGGATGCCCGCAAGGCAGACGTGGACCGGCTGATTCTGCTGGCGAAGGATATCTATGCGACCAACTCATTTCCCGAAATGAATGTGTCGTGGCGTACATACCCCAATAATATCGGGCACAAGATTTTTCCGGGATGTTTTCGCTGCCATGATGGCAAACACGTGGACGACGGCGGCCGGCCGATCAGCCGTGAATGCAAAACCTGTCACGAGTTCTTGCGCCCGGTTGAAGGGGCGAATGCAAGCGAGGCGGTCAGCTTCGGAGGATTTATCCACCCATACAAGCTGGAAGGAGTTCACGCGACGCTGCGTTGCGACCAATGTCATACCGGCGGTGTGGCGCCTCAAGCGAGCTGCGCAGGTTGCCATACATCAGTTGCCGAGTTTCGCGGGGGAGGGCTTGCTGCGTTCAAGCCATTCGGCATCGCCGCTGAGCCGATGGCGGACGCAGTGCAGTGCACGGAATGTCATGACCTCGAAAAACCCAGGAGCATTAAGACGGTCAGTGAGCGGTGCATAGATTGCCATAGCGACGACGAGGAGAAGTACGGGGCCATGTTGGCTTCGTGGAAGACGGAAGTCGACAGACAGTTGCAGTCAGTCCGAGCAGTTGGCGATCCCAAGACGGAGCGCATTCTAGCGGCCCTCCAACGCAGCGGCCCCCTGCACAACATCGCCGCGACGCGAAAGATCTTACAGGCTATCGGCGCTCCAGGCGCGGCGGTGCGTGCGGACCAATCTTCAAAAGAGCAACCGGCTCCGCAAGGGGACAGATGAGATGACGCTCAAGCAACTGCGGGCGCCACGCCCCATCACCATCGTAATTGCGGCGGCGATTGCATGCGCAAGTCCCGCCCCGGCTCTTGGACAGGAGAACAGCAAGTGCCTTGAGTGCCACGGACGCCCCGGACTGCGCCTCGAGCGCTCCGGCCGGCAACTCGATCTCTCGATCGATCAGGAGCTCTTCTCACAGAGCGTTCATGCCGGTCTGGGATGCGTAGATTGCCACAGCGAGCTATCCGGCGTGCAGACATATCCGCACAAAGGGTCGCTTGCACCTGTCCAGTGCAGCGAGTGTCACGAAGATGACGGCGGGCCTATCGCGGCCTACTGGGACAGCTCTCACGGACGGCGCGTCAAGGCCGGCGACACGGATGCGCCGCGATGTCAGGACTGCCACGGTAAGCACTACATCCTCCGCCTGACTGACCCGCATTCCGCAGTGTCGCCATTCAATATTCCGCGCATGTGCGGACAGTGTCACGCGGAAGGCGCCCAGGTCGAGCGGACGCACAATCTGCCCGAGGAGCAGGTCTTCGAACGATACAAGGATAGCATTCACGGGACCGGCCTCTTCAAACAAGGGCTTACGGTCACTGCCGTCTGCACGAGCTGCCATACCGGCCACCGCGTTCTTCCGCACACCGATCCGCGGTCCTCGATTCACAAGGACAATGTCGTCGCGACCTGTATGCAGTGCCACGGTCTCATTAGGGAGGTTCACCGCAAGGTCATCGCCGGCGCACTGTGGGCGAAGACGGGTACAGTGCCGATTTGCGTCGAGTGTCACTCTCCGCACGAAATCCGCAAGGTCTATTATGATACCAAGATGAGCGATGCCGACTGTCTGCACTGTCACAGTGCGCCGGAACTGCGCGCTTCGTCCGACGGTCGGTCGCTGTACGTCGACGCCCAGGAACATGCAGAGTCGATTCACGGCCGGAAAAACGTGGCCTGCGCTCAGTGTCATACGGAGCTGGACACTGCCGACGAGGAGCGCCCCTGCAAACCCATCCGTGGAAAGGTGAACTGTGCGGTTTGCCATGAAGCACAAGTCAGCGATTACGGGAAGAGCCGGCACGGCAAGCTGCGCGCCGCCGGCGACCACAGCGCCCCCGCTTGCGTGGATTGTCATGGGCGGCACGACATTGCGGAGCATAAGGTCGCGGAAGACGCTTCGCCCTTACTTCAGGCGAAAGTTCGGGAATCACCGACCTTTAGCCGAAACATACCCTCGTTGTGCGGTCGTTGTCATCGGACGGGAGCACCGGCGGCCGTGCGATATTTCGGATCTCAGGAACATATTGTAGAGCATTACACGACCAGCATTCACGGAAAGGGACTGCTTTCCAGTGGACTGACCGTCACGGCTATGTGTACAGACTGTCATACACCTCATAAGGAATTGCCGCGCAGCGACCCCGAATCGAGCGTCAGCCCCAAGAACATTGCGGGGACATGCGGGCGCTGTCACGACGGGGTTTATGAACTTTACCAAAAGAGCGTGCATTCTTTGCAGGGCAATGCGGATTATGAATCCAGACGTGTCAGGGGGATGCCCGAACTGCCACATTGCGACGACTGCCATACTGCGCATACCGTGGCTCGGACCGACGTTCCGCTGTTCGAGTTAGGAATCATGGATCAGTGCGGCAAGTGTCATGAGGAGGTGACGAAGACTTACTTTGAAACATATCACGGAAAGGCGTCCGCCCTGGGCGACACGACGCGTGCGAAATGTTACGATTGTCATGGAGCGCATGACATTTTGCGGCCGGATAATCCGCAGTCGCGGCTATCACGCGCGAATATTGTGGGCACGTGCGCGAAATGTCACCCAGGGTCGCATCGCCAGTTTGCGGGATACCTCACGCACGCGACCCACCACGATCCGGCCAAATATCCGGTTCTGTTTTATGCATTCTGGGGAATGACCATACTGCTCGTCGGCACTTTTGGATTTTTCGGTCTGCACACCATTGCATGGATTCCGAAATCGTGGCGCTTGCGGAATGAGCTTCATCAGGCCGTCAGCGAGCCGAGCGATGATTCACGGCAGTATGTTCGCTTCTCTCCGTTTCAGCGCAAACTGCATGTCATCGTCATTCTTAGTTTCTTCGGACTGGCGATAACCGGCATGATGCTGAAGTTCTCGTATACGCGCTGGGCAGCCATACTTTTCAAGCTTCTTGGCGGCATGGATGCGGCTGGGTGGGTGCACCGGATATGTGCCCTGGCGACATTCGGGTACTTCGCGGCGCACCTGGGCAGCGTCGTCGGCAGTTTTCGGCGCCGTCGAAAAACGGTTCGGGAGTTTCTATTCGGCGAGGACTCGATTCTTCCTAAATGGTCGGATGTCCGCGAACTGGTTGCGACGTTGCGCTGGTTCGGCGGTCGCGGTCCGCGACCGCGATATGGTAAATGGACCTATTGGGAGAAGTTTGACTATTTTGCGGTTTTCTGGGGAGTCGCCATCATCGGCAGTACCGGACTGTGTCTATGGTTTCCTGAGTTGTTTACAAGGGTTCTTCCTGGCTGGTGGATAAACGTCGCGACGATTATTCACAGCGATGAGGCGCTGCTGGCAACCGGGTTTATTTTTACGATTCACTTTTTCAATACCCATTTCAGACCAGAGAAGTTTCCGATGGACACGGTTATTTTCACGGGACGCATGTCTATTGAGGAGCTGCGTCATGATAAACCCGCGCTTTACGAAAAACTTGTGGCCGACGGCGAGCTGGTAAAGCATCTGGTAGATCCTCCGACAGCCGGATTCGTTCGAATGGTCAAAGTCGGCGGGTTCACGGCCTTGGTCGTAGGATTCACCTTGGTAGTTCTTATCGTCTACGCCATGCTATTCTCTTACCGCTAACGTTGGGGCGCAGGGTCGTTGGGATTTGCCGGCCACAACCGCGTTTTCAACATTGAGACGGCAGTTCCAATGCGCTTAGGCAACCTACTTCGCATCGCCGCGCCAAGCTCTGTTTGGATTGGTCCGGTGTCCACCTTTACAGCGGTTATTTTGCTGTTACCAGCAAGCGGGCTGGCATACAACTTGCAAAGCAGCTTGATGTCGCTGGGAGCGTCGACCCGACGTTAGGAAGATAGTTTGCGGAAGCGTTGTAAGTTTCCCGGCAAGCCTGGGGAGGTTTTTCTTATGAATCCCGTCTTCATCCGTCTCTCGGCGGCGGCGGTTTTGGTCCTGGTGACTTGCGGGCGGGCTCAAGAGGCCAAACCAGACACGGAAGGTTGTGCGGAGTGTCATGACGGGGATGCGGACGCCGGGGTGGGCGTTCCTTCTTTCAAGCAGCTCACGCAATCAGTCCATGGTTCGCTGAAGTGTGTCGAGTGTCACCAATCAATCAGCGCCGAAGGCGCGAAAAGCGGAGCGATTCCGCCGCATGGCGACCATGTCCAACCTGTCCAATGCGGCGAATGTCACGCGGAAGAGAAGCAGATATACGTAAAACACGGAAGGCTTGAAGTGGGCAAGGACCCGGACCTTCCGCGATGTGTAAGTTGCCACGGGGCGCACGATATTTTCCCGGCGTCCGATCGTCAGTCGCACGTGCATCCGATCAATCTTCCGACGACCTGCCGCACTTGTCATACCGATGTGGACCTGGTGAAGAAGCATTTCATTCTTCGTGATGCCCCGATCAAGATGTATGAAAGCAGCGTGCACGGCCGCGCCACGCAAAAAGGGCTTTACGTCGCGGCGGCATGCAACGATTGTCATTCGGCGCCGGACAAGAGCGGACATCGCACCGCGCACCGTATTCTGAGTCCTGCGGATCCGGAATCAACGATCTACCACTTCAACATTCCGGACACTTGCGGAAAATGCCATAGATACATTACCCAGGATTACTGGGAGGGCATTCATGGGCAGTATGTGAAGCGTGGTTCGGCCGATGCTCCGGTGTGCACGAACTGTCACGGCGAACACGGCATCATCTCGCCCAGAGACCGTCTCTCGCCGGTCAGCGCCAGCCGTGTGGCCGAAGAGACTTGTGCCCCGTGTCATGAGTCCGCGCTGCTGAACGCGAAATACGGTCTGCCCGGCGGCCGGCTTGCGTCGTATGTGGATAGTTACCACGGGCTCAAAAGCAGAGCCGGTGACGTGACCGTTGCCAACTGTGCGTCGTGCCACGGTTCGCATCGGATTCTGCCGTCGAGCGACCCGTCATCATCCATCAATGCGAAGAACCTGCGGACAACTTGCGGCGAGTGCCATCCGGGGATCAGCGCGGCGCTGGCCGGCACGAAGATTCACGAGACGGCGACTGGACTGCATTCGGGCTGGCCGGACTTCTTTCGGAAACTTTACATCGTCCTCATCGTGGGAACGATCGGCTTCATGGTCCTGCACAACGGCGCTGATTGGCTCCGTCACGTCAGGCGGATGAATGCAACGGCTTTCGTGCAGCGCCTCAGCCCCAATGAGGTGGCACAGCATTGGGTTCTGATGATTTCATTCTCCGTGCTGGTGATTTCAGGGTTTTCATTGCGCTTTGCGGACGCTTCCTGGGTCAGACTGCTGTTCGGATGGGAGCGCGGCTTTGAGGCTCGCGGCATCATTCACCGGGTCGCGGCGGCAATTATGGTTGTCGGAGCGCTCTGGCACACGCTCTACCTCTTCACGGCGCGAGGCCGTCACTGGTTCAAGGACATGACCGCCAGATGGAGCGACTGGACGCATATCAAGCAATACGCGGCCTATTTTCTCGGCATGCGCAGCGAACCGCCGCGCTTCGAACGGTTTTCATATATAGAAAAGATCGAATACTGGGCGTTAGCCTGGGGCACGGTCATCATGACCGTTACCGGCACACTGCTCTGGTTCGACAACTATTTTACCGACCATTGGGGACTGCCCAAGGGCATACTCGACGTGGTGCTGGTGATTCATTACTACGAGGCCTGGTTGGCGTTCCTCGCCATTGTCGTGTGGCACATATATGGCGTTCTCTTCAAGCCCGGCGTGTATCCGATGAACCCATCGTGGCTCACGGGCAGGATGCCGAAAGAAATGTATGCCGAAGAACACCCGGAGGGTCCCAAGCTCAAGACCCGCTCGGTCCGGGTCCGCTACGAGGACGAGGAAGACCCCGGCGATCAGCTCCTCGAAACTGCAGGCGCGCGGAAATTCAATCAGAAGGAATAACCCCAAACACCTCGATTCGCTTGAACTGCGGATCATCGGCTTGGATCGTGCGGCAATTCGGTTGCTGACATCTCGCGGGGCTTAAAGGCCAGGGATTGCTCCGCCGACCAGACGCCGGGGATCGCCGCGGCGCAGTCGGGACACTTGCCTTCGCGAATGCGGTTTTGCTCGACGCGGAATCCCGTCCGGCGGATCAACTCCTTCTTGCAGTTGTGGCAGTATGTATTTTCGCCGGGGTGCATGGGCACGTTGCCGGCGTATACATAATGTACACCAGCGTCCAATGCGATTTGCCGGGCATGTTCGAGAGTGGAGACGGGCGTACTCGGCAGGTTGTTGATGCGATACGTTGGATGAAAACGGGTGAAGTGCATGGGCACGTCCGGTCCGAGGTGCTGAACGACCCAATCGCTCATCTGCTTAATCTCATCCGGCGAGTCATTCAGTGTGGGAATAAGCAGAATAACCAGCTCAAACCAGATGCCGACGTCTTTGAGTGTCTCCAATGTGGCCAGCACCGGTTTGAGTTTGCCCGCGCATGTCTCCTCATAAAACTTTTCGGTAAAAGCTTTGAGATCGACTTTGACCGCAGTCAGACGGCGGCAGAGTTCACGAAGCGGTTTCTCCTGGATATAACCGTTGGAGATCATGACGCTGCCGATCCCCTGCTGACGGGCGAGGGCCGCGGTGTCGTGAACGTATTCGTAGGAGATAACCGGCTCCGAGTAGGTATAGGCGATTGTCGGCGCGTGCCGTGCCTGGCAAAAAGTGATGAGCCGCTCGGGCTCCATCAGGACGCTTTCGACCTGTTCCGGTCTGAATTGGCTGATCTGCCAGTTCTGGCAGAACTTGCATTCGATATTGCAGCCGGCAGTGGCGATGGAAAACGCAGACGTTCCAGGCAGGTAATGAAAAAGAGGCTTCTTCTCGATCGGATCAATGTTGGCCGAGCACAGAGCGCCGTATACGAGCGTTTGGTATTTTCCTCCGCGGTTCTCGCGAACTCCGCAGTAGCCGCGCTCCACGTCGGCGACCTCGCATTCCCGCGGGCAGAGAACGCATTTGACGCGATTCCCTTCGAGTGCTTCCCAGAACATGGCGTCGTGACGAGCGAGGCCCTTGAGTTTCGGCCCCGGTAAAGCTCCTGGACCCGCGACATCCTGGGCGAACGCGCCATCAGCGAGGATCGGGCAGAGCGCGCCGGCCGCTCCGCAGGCAATCGTCCATTGCAGAACGTCTCGCCGCGTGGGTCGTTCAAATAAGTTTTCGAGATTGTCCATCGCTACACCGCAACTCGCTCTATCCCAGCCAAATCAGCGACGCCCAAGCCGCGTGCACCGGCCGTGGCGATATGTATGGGGGAGCGTTTTTCCTCGGCAAGCGACTTGAGCCCGCGGGCTTTGCGCTCCGTCTCCAGCAAATCCGCCGCTACCGCATCGACGGCGACGAAATCGGTGCCGACTACCAGACCGCCGAACGGCCAGGCGTAGCCCGGGCTCTTGGGCGGACCGCCGTGGCACTGGGCGCGGGTGGCGTCGCAAACCGTGAGCCGCCAGCGCGGGGCGATAAAGCGATGGGAGACCACGTCGACTACGTAAGGATCGCAGTTGTGGTCGTGGTATTTGTTAGGATTATGGATTGCCCCGTAGAAACCTTTCATTCCCAGAGAGACGCCGGCAAGATTGTGGTCCTTGAGAACCGGCACGCTTATCAGCACATCGACTTGCTCGGCCACGATGCGCGAAAAACACGACCCAATCCGCCCGTTGGTTTCAACCTGAGGCTGGTACCCGCTGCCGATCGTTTCCGAATCCGTGCCGTAACATTTCACGCCCTGCGCGGAGCGGTTCAGTTTGAACCCCGCCTGCTCCAACTCCACGTCGAGGCGATCCCATATAATGATGTTCTCCGCGGGAACGCCGGCCTGCATGAGACCAGCCGCGATTGCATCGACGACCGCCGGTTGGGTCGAGAGTCCCAGGGTGTTGACCTTGATGCCGATGCGATCAGAGGGCTTGAAGTATCGCCGCCACGCTCCCGCGGCATCGGCCGCGCCGGTCAGCTTTTGCATTGAGGCGTCGAGCAATCTTCGCAAGAGATCGCGGTGCTCATCGACGCTGCCGTGGGCCAGCGCTTCATCCCGAGCGATTATTACGCGGGCGGATGCCGCCGGCGGCTCGCCAACGGCAGCGTGGAGACGATGCGTTCCAGAAAGCGCAGCGCCTGCGGCGGCTGCTCCGATCTGTGCAAGAAACTGTCGTCGCGTGTTGTGAGTTTCCACACCAGCGACCCTCCGGCCCCTGGAGTTGTTCACTGCCCGCCGGACGCGGGAGGCCCGCCCCGCTTCGGCTCGCCGAACACCTCCGCCTCAAAAGAGTATATCTCCGCATCCGGCTGTTTCCACGCCTCGGGAGGTAATCCGGCCTTGTGACAGGTCTGGATCAGGAACTCCGCTCGCGTCCAGCCGCGTCGCGCGGCGACCTGCGGGAGCAAAACACCGCGGCGAGGCCCCAAGGAAATCAACAACCCATGCCGACCGACAATAATTTCGTCGGTTTTCGCAACCCGCTTCATGGGGGTCAGGTAGCTGATCTCAATATCGAGTTGATCGAACTCCGCCGCTGTTACTGGATCGTCGCGGAAACGTGAATCCTGACAGGCGGACACGGCGTTGCGCATCACGGACTGGTAAAGCGGGCCGTCGGCGATCATGTTGCCGATGCAACCCCGAAGGCGCCCCTTGTTTTCAAGCGTCACGAAGCAAGCCCCGTCGGCGCGGAGTTTTTCGGGGAGCTTCTCGACTTCTAATTGCGGTTGCCCTTTCCGATTCAGTTGCGCTTCGACCGTTTGGCGTGCGACCCGCAGTAACTGACCGCGCTCCTCCTGGCTCAGGTTGCCGGGACGTTCACCAAACACGAACGACTGGTAGGTCACACTGTTGGTCCAGTCATTCATCATCCTCCCGGACATGTCGATTCCGGTGCGAACCGCCGTGGGGCTGGTATACATTGAAAGTACCCGCAACAGCAGGGCAATTGGCCCCCGTCCGCAGATCGTATCCCGCGTTTTTGTCAGATGATCGAGAAAACCGTCGAAGTCGCAGGTCAGGATCGGCGCCGCCGCTTGTTCGGCAAGCTCGCGGAGTTTGTTCTGCACGTCATTCTCAAAAGGCGTGTAACCGTACTGCGGGCCGAAATGCGTGAAATCGCTGCTCGCAACCAACAACGTATCCTCGTCGATCAGGGTGAGAAGCGCCTCGGCGGCCTTCGCGTAATCATCGCCGGAAACCCGTCCCACCAGCAGCGGAACCAGCCGAAACTCCTTAAGGACCCTTTGAAGAAACGGCAGTTGCAACTCCAGGGAATGTTCCCCGCGATCTATGTCGGGATGTGCGGCGAATCCGGGAACCTTCAGAAGGGTATCGCACGCTTCCCGGTCTATGATCACATCTCCCAGCGGCGTTCGATAGGCGGAGAGGTCCTTAGGCACGTCGACACCGCCATAGAGGCCGGCGCTGGAATGGCTGAAGGCAATGACGATGACCCGCCGGTAATGCTGACCCTGGAGCTTGCGGTAGGCTTCGGCGGCTATGGCCGCGCTATAGCGGTAGCCCGCATGTGGCACGATTAGCGCTACCGGTTTGACTGCGGGGATCGGTGGAGAGGCGCGGGCAAGAAGATCATCAACCTGCTTCTCGAGCTCCTCTTTACTTTCCGGATACCACTGACCGGCGCAATACGCGGGGCGAACTCCCGTTTCCCCCGCCTCCGAAACCCACGCCGTCCACGCAATTGCGAGCAAACAAGAGACCCATCCGATGCGCCCTGCAGCGTACATCTCGCGTACCTCCATTCAGCCCGATGTCCATGAGCGTACACGGCGTGGGTTTTGGCCGCAATCAAGGCCTGTCCCGGCGCGCCGGGAACCAATGGTAAATGCGGAATGTTGGTTGAACGGCTCGCCGAGCCGTGAACTGGCGAAAGCGGAAGTCTCGGCCGCCCTGACTTCGAGCCTCGCCCGCCTGACCGATGACCAGCGCGAGGTGGTGCGCCTGCGGTTCCTTGAAGGCTGGGCCGTGGATGAGGTAGCGAGCCGCCTTGACAAGTCCGAGGCGGCCATCCACATGCTCTGCCATCGGGGACTCAAGGACCTTCGCAAAGTCATGTTGTCGATGACCCGGTTCTTGTCCTCGTTGTAGCCGCACATGCAAAATTAGGGACTGTCCCGAATTTCCTTATGGCTGGGAAGGTACCGCCCATCGCCCGACCCGTCAATCAAAGACTCCCGACCCCTTTTACAGTCCGAACGGCGGACGTTGTGTTGCTCCGAGGGTGCCACTGCTCTAGAGCAGTGGTACAGGGCACCAGCAGAGCCGGGAGTCTGCGCGGACTTTCCCTTCCGCGCGACCCAGTCCCGAGGCGAGAGTCCCGGCGCGCCGGGACAGGCGTAAGCTACCGGTAGCGTCGCGGTTCATCCGCGGCGCAATCAGTACCGCGAGTGGTAACGAGCGGTCCCTGAGCCGCGGGCGGAATGCAATCCCGGCGCGCCGGGATGCCGCGCGGGTGCCCACCTCAAGAATTGGGCGGCTCAGGCAGGGGCACAACTCCGGCAACTCATCGAGTCATTCGTGTCGAAGCAGTAGGCAGTGTGGTGGTCAAGACCAGCCCATTCCGCACCCAAAGCTCCGGCGCGCCGGGGTCTTGACTTTTTGACGTTTTCACGTTTCGACTTTTCAGCGTTTCAGCGTTTCAGCGTTTCAGCGTTTCCCCCAGCCCTTGTCCCCACCCCTCTCAAATCTGAAATCTCAAATCCC
>Ga0209777_10004173_pt1 | contig 17264 bp, 11 predicted proteins | sample FrelakmetHBP12HB_FD_187147 | JGI IMG/M metagenome (GOLD analysis project Ga0209777, IMG submission 187147) | Freshwater lake sediment microbial communities from the University of Notre Dame, USA, for methane emissions studies -HBP12 HB (SPAdes)... | ecosystem: Environmental > Aquatic >...
CAAGCAAAAAAAAGGGAAACCATCGCCCTCAGCCTGTCAGCGAGCCGCCTCCAGCGCCAGCCGCCACGCCCCAACGCAGGCGCACGTAACTGAGGGGTTACGCCTCTGAACAACTTTCCCTTGCTGAAAAGCCCTCCCTCGCCTATCATCCACCGCTTGCGCAAGACGCCTTCCATGCACCCCTTTCATACAAGTGAATCATGGCCAGCGAATACGAAGAGATGCGGCGAAAGAAGGCCGAGGCGATCCGCGCCGCCGGCGAGGACCCCTACGGCCAGCGGTTTCCCGACGCGATCGGCGCGGCCGAGGCGAAGCGGCGGTTCGAGGCCGCCGGCGAAGGCGCCCCGGCGCGCGTCGCGGGGCGGATCACCGCCTGGCGGGCGTTCGGAAAGCTCGTCTTTGCGGACCTCTCGGACTGGACCGGCAAAGTGCAGGTCGCGCTCAGCCAGAAGACTTTGCCGGAGGCCGAGTGGGCCCGCGCGAAGCAACTCGACCTGGGGGACCTCATCGGCGTCGACGGCACGATGGTGAAGACCCGCACGGGCGAGATCACCGTCTCGGTCCAGAAGATCACGATCCTCGCGAAGGCGATCCTGCCGCCGCCCGAAAAGTGGCACGGCCTCCAGGACACCGAGATCCGGTATCGCCAGCGGTACGTCGACCTCTTCGCGAACCCCGGGGTGCGGGACGTGTTCCTCAAGCGGTCGCTGATCCTCCAGGAACTCCGGCGGTTCCTGCACGAGCGCGGGTTCGTCGAGGTCGAGACGCCCGTCCTCCAGCCGCTCTACGGCGGCGCGGCCGCGCGGCCGTTCATCACGCACCACAACACGCTCGACCACGACTTTTACCTCCGCATCTCGCCGGAGCTGTACCTGAAGCGCCTGATGGTCGGCGGGATGGAGCGGGTGTTCGAGATCTCGCGGGTCTTCCGCAACGAGGGGATCGACACCCGCCACAACCCCGAGTTCACGCTGATGGAGCTGTACCAGGCCTATGGCAACTATCATGATATGATGGCGCTCGTGGAGACGATGATGGAGGGCCTCGCCCGGACGGTCTCCGGCGGGCAGACGTGCCTCCCGTTCGGCGACCTCCAGATCGAGTACAAGGCCCCCTGGCGGCGGGCGAAGTACGGCGACCTCCTGGCGGAGCACGCCGGGGTGACTCTGGGCGACGACGCGGCCATTCGCGCCAAGGCCCGCACGCTCGGCATCGAGGAGGCCAATAAGCACGTCGCCGTCGTCACGCACAGCGTCTTCGAGGCCACCGTCGAGGAGCACCTCATCCAGCCGACGTTCGTCATGGACTGGCCCGCGCAACTGTGCCCGCTCACGAAGCGGAAGGCGGGCGACCCGACGATCGCCGAGCGGTTCGAGCCGATGGTCGCCGCCATGGAGATCGGCAACGCCTACACCGAGCAGAACGACCCGGACGTGCAGTACGAGGCGTTCAAGGTCCAGCTTGCCGGCCAGAACGAGACGATGGCCGTCATGGACGAAGACTTCGTCGAAGCCCTGAAATACGGGATGCCGCCGGCCGGCGGACTCGGGATCGGCATCGACCGGATCGTCATGCTCCTCACAGATACGGCGAGCATTCGAGATGTGGTGCTTTTCCCGGCGTTGAGGCCGAAGGGAGCGGAACCCGCCAATGACTAATGCCTAATGACTAATGTCTAATCAAAAGACAAAAGGCAATGAAGGCCCGGCGGGGACGAGTTGATCCGGCATGGTTGTTGGGCGTTTGCCGTTTGGCGTTTGCCGTTTGGCGTTTGCCGTTTGATTAGACATTAGTCATTAGATATTAGGCATTGGGTCTTGGGGTGTCAGGCGGCTTTTGATGAACCTGGACTGGCTCTCATCCGGTTGGATGATCCTCGCCCTCGCCGGCGCGGCTGCCGCGCTCGTGGGCGTGGCGGCAGCCTTCCTCCTTACGCCCGTCTACAAGCACCTCGTGTGCCTGCGGTACCTGTTCTCCGGATGGAAGGCCGTGGTGCCGGTCGTGTCGGCGCTGCCGGCGGCGCTGGGCGTGTTCCTCCTCATCCTCGTCTTCGCGATCATGGACGGCTTCGCCAACGACACGCAGGAGATGACCCACGGAACGCTGGCCGACATCATCCTGGACGCCCACCTGGAGGGGATGCCGTACTACGAGGAGTTCGCGCGGCAGATTGAGACGATTCCCGAGGTCGAGGCGGCCACGCCGACGATCCAGACGTACGCGATCGCCCGCATCGAGCCGACACGGGCCGTCTTCAAGCCGATCGTCCAGCCGTGCCTCCTGATCGGGATCCGCCCGGCCGACAAGGTCAAGATGGGCCGGTTCCGCAAGTACCTCCAGCGGCAGGACCCCACGAAGGGCGAGTTCCCGGCGGAGTCGCTCCTCAAGGTGCCGGACGAGGTGAAGACGCTCCGCAAGGAAGCGGGCCTCCAGGACCGCCCGGGAATCATCGGCGGCATCGGCGTCGTCGGAACGGCCACGCACGCCGAGCAGACCAGGACGGTCACGCGAGGCGCGGGCCTGCGGGTCCTCCTCTGGAACCTCGCGGTCCTGGCGGGCATCGCGACGCTCTTCCTCTGGCAGACGAGCCGACGCCGGCCGGGGCGCAAGGGTTGGCGCCTGGCCACGCGCGCGGCCCTGGTCATGGCGGCCGCCCTCACGGTCGGGCCCTTCCTCCTGCCCGATCGCCTGGCCCAGGTCACGCGCCGCGAAGTCGTGGACTTCCCGCTGATCGGCTGCTGGGACGACCTGGTGCTTTCGACGATCCCGGTCCGCGAGTCGGGCGGCCTCGACGTCGGTCCGGGCGGCGTTCCGAACGTGAGCGTCCGGAAGTTTACGCTTGTGGATACGTTTAAGAGCGGCTTCTGGGAGGCCGACTCGTCGCACATGTACGTGGACTTCGCCGTGGCCCAGGAGATGGCCGGCATGGGCGCCCAGGCCGCCGAGGACGACCGGCCGGCCCTCCCCGCCCGGGCCAGCCAGATCCACGTCAAGATCCGCCCGGGCGCCGACGGCCCGGCCGTGAAGGAGAAGGTCATCAAGGCCTGGCAGGCGTTCGCGGCCGCGCACGCCGCCGAGCGGCTCCCCTTCGTCAAGATCCAGACCTGGCAGGAGCAGCAGCAGATGATCCTGACGGTGGTCCAGATCGAGCGCAATATCACCGCCCTGATGCTGGGCCTGATGTTCCTGGGGTTCGCGATCCTGACGGCCCTCATCTCCTACGTCATGGCTTACCTGAAGATGCGCGACGTGGGCGTCCTGAAGGCCCTGGGCGCCCGCGACGCCGGCGTCGGGAGCCTGTTCCTGGGGTACGGCTTCATCATCGGCCTCATCGGAACGGCGGCGGGCCTCGTGTACAGCCTCCTCATGCTCAAGTATCTTGATGATATCGAGCAGTGGGTCAACGACGTGTTCCACGTGAACGTGTTCCCGCGGGAGATGTACTACTTCGACCACATTCCGCAGCACCTCGCGCCGGAGTTCGCCGTGGCGGTGTGCCTGTCGGTGCTGGGCCTGGCGACGCTCGCGAGCCTCGCGGGCGGGCTCCTAGCGGCCTTGAAGCAGCCCGTGGAGGCCCTGCGCTATGAGTGAGACGATCCTCACAGCCCGCGGCCTGGTGAAGGACTACCGCATGGGCTCCACCCCGCTTCGCGTCCTCCACGGCGTGGATCTCGACGTCGAACGGGGCGAGTTCCTCTGCATCCTCGGCCCTTCGGGGAGCGGCAAGAGCACCCTCCTGCACCTCGTGGGCCTCCTGGACCGGCCGACCGAGGGCCAGGTCTTCTTCGAGGGCGAAGACGCCTCCGCAAGATCGAAGCGCTGGCGCGACAAGCAGCGCAGGGACGCCATCGGCTTCGTCTTCCAGTTCTACTACCTCATGCCCGACCTGACGGTCCTGGAGAACACGCTCCTGCCGGCGATGATCTCGACGTCCCTGGCCCGCTGGCCTTTCGACCGGGCCGCGCGCCGGGCGCAGGCCCTGGCGATCCTCAAGGAACTGGGCCTCGGCGAGCGGGCCCTGCACCTGCCGTCGGAGCTTTCGGGCGGCGAGCGGCAGCGGGCCGCCATCGCCCGGGCCCTCGTCCACAAGCCGCGCCTGCTCCTCGCGGACGAGCCGACCGGCAACCTCGACTCCGCCACCGGCGGCGAGATCATGAAGCTCCTGGAACGCCTCAACCGCGACCAGGGCCTCACGATCGTCATGGTGACCCACGACGAGCGGATCGCCGAACGGGCCCACCGCGTCGTCCGGCTGCGAGATGGCAGGCTCTTGCGGAACGGATGATGTGCCGCTATCCTGAGCAGCGCCGCCTACGGACGCGGAAAATCCGAATGACGAAATCCGAAACCCGAATCAAACGGATACGAAACAGCAATGACGAATAGCCCGCCAACAGGCGGGAAACCCGAAATCCGAAATCCGAAACCCGAATCAAACGGAAACGAAACAGCAATGACGAATGGACAAGCGCGTGCGGGCCGTGGCCGTTATTCGGATTTCGGATTTGGTGTTTGATTCGGGTTTCGGATTTCGGGTTTCGTGATTGCAGCCTTACGCAAGGGTCCCATCATGCCCCAGCTCATCTGGCTCAACGGAAAGCTCGTGGCGCCCGCGGACGCGAAGATCTCCGTCTTCGACCACGGCCTCCTTTACGGCGACGGCGTGTTCGAGGGCATCCGGTCCTACGGCGGGAAGGTGTTCCGCCTGGAGGCGCACGTCCGGCGGCTGTTCGACTCGGCGCGCGGCATCCGGCTTGAGATTCCGATGACGCGGGAAGAGATGGGCCGCGCGATCTACGCCACCCTCGAAGCCAACGCCATGACGGACGCCTACATCCGGGTCGTCGTGACGCGCGGCGACGGCACCCTGGGCCTCGACCCGAACCGCTGCAAGGCGCCCAACACCTTCATCATCGTGGACAAGCTGGCCCTGTACCCGGAGGAGCTCTACCGCAACGGCCTGGAGGTCATCACGGCCGCCACGATGCGCAACCACCCGAACGCCGTGAACCCGCGATTGAAGAGCCTGAACTATCTCAATAACATCCTTGCGAAGATCGAGGCGACCGACGCGGGGACGCTCGAAGCGGTCATGCTCAACCACCTGGGCTTCGTGGCCGAGTGTACGGGCGACAACCTCTTTATCGTCCGCGACGGGCGGCTGTTCACGCCGCCCATCTCGGCGGGGATCCTGGACGGCGTGACGCGCAACGAAATCCTGGCGATCGCGCGCGACCTCCGGATCGAGGTCCGCGAGGAGAACCTGACGCGGCACGACCTCTATATCGCCGACGAGTGTTTCCTCACGGGCACGGCCGCCGAGGTCATCCCGGTGGTGATGCTCGACAAGCGGACGATCGGCACCGGCAAGCCCGGCCCGACGACGCAGCGGCTCATGGATGAGTTCCACCGCCGGACGAGGGCGTAGGGGTCGGCGCGCGCCGTGCCTTCGGTTTCCGCCCCGAAGGGGCGACGGAATGTAGCCACGGGTGGAGCGAAGCGGAACCCGTGGAATCCCGGCGAGCGGCGCATTCCAAGTCCTGTTGTTTGCTCTTCCGCCCCAGCGGGGCGGAGGAATTGCCCGGACGCGGATTGGGCCAGTCGAGCACATAGCCCATCGTCGGATCGAACAACTCCTTCGCCCCCGCCGGGGCGGAAAACAGAAACAACTGAGACCCGCTCCCCTGCTTTCCACGGGTTGCGCGTCGGGCCGCGAGGCGGCCCGACGCTCCACCCGTGGCTACACTCCTTCGCCCCGCCGGGGCGAAGAACAGACTACTGCCACGGCAACATCTTCTCGGCCGGCTTTTCCGCGGGCGGCGCCTTTTCCTCGGGCGTTTTGTGCGCCGGCGCCTTCTCCGGTTCCGCCCCGGCTGCCCTCGTCGGCGGCAAGGTCGTCAGGAAGAGGACGATGTTCGTCGCCAGCGCCTCGGCGTCGGGGGCCTTGTAGCCTTTGCAGTTGCAGGCCTCGTAGCCATTGAGGCTGAACATCACGTCGTAAGGCGAATACAGGCCGACGAGCTTCTCCCCGTCGTAGAGGCCGATGAGTTGGGCATGCGTCATGGCCGCGCGCTTCATCCGCAGGGCTCGCCGCATGCCGACGCCCGTCGACAGGTCATACCCCAGGGCGCCCTCCATCTGGCCGCTCAGGATCGGATGCGTCGGCGGCAGGGGCTTGGTCGCCAGGCCCATGTCGGCGGCCAGTTGCCGCACCGCCTCGTCGAACTTCTCGATCTTGCCGGCGGGTGTCTCGTGCTCGCCCCAGTCCAGGCCCCCCACGTCTTCGATCCAGAGCATGCCGCCGCGCGCGATGAACGCCTTGAGCGCGTCGCGCTCGGCCGGCGGGAACGTGAAAGGCTTGTTGCCCGCGATGTAAGCCACGTCGAAGAGCTGAAGGTTCGAGGGCGACACGCCTTCCTTGTCGACCGGCGGGGCGCTCGACTCCATGACCTTGAGCGACACTTTCGCCTTCCTCTTGAGCCGCGCGGCCAGCTTCTCGAAGGAGCCGTAGTTGGCGCCGGCCTCCCAGTTGGAGCTGTGCTTGATGCGCGCGAGGCGCAGGGTCGCGCGCGGCCCGGCCCGGACGCCCACGCTGTACTTGTCGTTTTCGGGCGGCGGCTCCTCCGCCAGCTTGGCCCGCAGCGGCGCGTGGTCGGTGGCGCAGGTAAACAGGTTGATGCCCCACTTGAACAGGTACTCCCGCAGCGCGAGGGCCTTCGTGTGCCAGGCGCACGAGACGTCGTCGGGGGCGTAGTAGAGGACCGTCCGGACGCCGTCGCGGATCCCCCAGATCTCCGGCTTCTGCTTGCCGCTGAGCGGGTTAGGATCGGCGAAGGTGGGATCGTCGTCGGCCAGGGCTTCCAGGGGCCACTCGGGCCAGACCTCCTTCGCGAATTCCTGCGCCCACTTGCGGACCGCCGGCGCCCCGCACGACGCTTCCAGAAGGATCGTGCCTCCGGTATCCGTGAAGAGGCGGAGTTTCTTCTTGTCGGCCGGGGTCCACTTCGGCGCGCTCTCGGCGGAGATGTAGAGGATCGGCGCGTCGTGGAACTCCTCGACCGGGGCCGCCAGGTCGACGATCTGCCAGTGGAACTGCTGCTCCTTGGACCACTCGATGAACCGCGTCAGGTTCGCGAGGTCCCGCCGGTGCGGGTTCCACACGCCGTCGAACCGGAGCTTGTTGAAGAGGACGGGCGCGCGGCCCTTGAAGAGGAAGAGCATCGCAAAGCAGGTGTCGGGCACCTGGCCGCCGCCCCAGTCGGCCGGGCCGACCCGCATCCTCGGATCGACCTGCATCCAGCTTCCGTCGGCCCGCTGCCGATGGACGAGGTCGTCGGCGCCCTCCTTGTACCAGTTGTGATGGCCGAAATACTTGAAGCCGGCCATGATGCCGACCCGCTCGGCGCTGTAGAGCCAGTAGTAGAGCTCGTCGAAGTTGGTCTTGAATTCCCAGCCCGGGTTCCTGGCGGTCTCGAAGTTCTCGCCGAGCCAGTTGAGCGCCCCGTCGATGCGGCGGTCGAGGTCGTTGTCGGCCTTCTGGCTCGCGCCGCCCTTGCAGGGGCACCCGCTGCCGGGCTCGACGAGGTCGCCGATCGTAAAGAGCGACGCCGCGCCGGCCGCCGTCATCGACCCGTACGACTTCTGGCCCAGGAGGTATCCCCAGCCGCCGTCGGGGCGCTGGCCGCGATAGTAGAACGCCTTGGCCTTGACGAGCGAGTCTTTCGGGAACTCGATGCCGATGCGGTTGGCCTCGTACATGGCCAGGATTGGCCACTGCGACGCGCTGAAATCGAAGTCGGTCTTGTCGAGCTTATACCGCCACCCGCCCATGCTCGGGCTCTGCCCGTTGATGAGCCGCGCGAGGTCGTCCTGCATCAGCTTCTTGACGCCGGCCTGCCGCTCGCCGGCGCACTTCGGGTAGACGTAGGCCATGCACATGATACGGATGGGGACGGCGTAGCCCTGCCTGGAGGCGAAGTCGCGGTCCGGCGACAGGCCGCTCACGTACGTGAGGGCTTTCTGCATGACGGCGTGGTTCGGGTGCTCGCCCATGTAGGCCAGCGTCATCGCCGCCAGCGCCGAGTAGCAGCCGCGCCACTGCGGGTCCATGCCGAAGGAGCCGTCCGGGTTCTGGAGGCCGATGAGGTACTCGCGGCCCTTGGCGATCGCCTTGGAGACGTCCTCGTCGGTCACGTCGGCGGCCACGGCGGGGGAGGCGAGAATAAAGAAGGCGAGCGCGGCCAGTATGTTTCGACGCATGATCTGCGGCCCTTGCCGGCGGAGTTCAAAGTTCCAGGTTCAAGGTTCAAGGTTAAAGGAAACGGAGACGCCCACGGCGCATAGATCGCCTCTTGGCCGTTAACCTTGAACCTTGAACTTTGAACCTTGAACCTTCTTCACTTCGTCGTCATCCACAATACCACGTTCGTCGCCACGGCGTTGGCGTCGTCCGTCCTGTAGCCCAGGCAGCCGCACGCCTGGTACGGCGTGGTGCTGAACAGGATATCATAGGGCGAGTAGACGCCCACCATCTTCTCGCCGACGAAGAGGCCGTGGAGTTCGGCGAAGTTGCGGCCAAGGCGCTTTGTCTTAAGGTCGTGGCGAAACTGCACGCCCTGCGTCAGTTCGTATCCTGTGGCCGCGCCCAGCTTGCCGGTCATCAGCGGATGCGTGTTCTCGAGGAGCCGGACCTCCCAGCCCAGTTCTTTCGCGAGGCCGCGGAAGGCCTTGTCGAACGCCTCGGCCCCGCGCGCCGCCTCGACCCACACAAGGCCGCCGCCCTCGACATACGCCTTGAGCGCGTCCTTCTCGGCCGGGGAGAGCGCAACCTCGCCCGTGCCGGTCAGGTAGGCGGCGGCAAAGCCTTTCAGGTCCTTCGCCTCGACACCTCCCTCGGTCACCGGTGCCGCGCGCGGCTCCGTCACCTCAAGCGTGACGCCCGCCTTGTCTTTCAGACGTTTGACAAGCTCTGAAAATGCACCATAGTTCGCCCCGACCCACCAGTCGCCGCCATGTTTGAGGCGGGCGAGCTTGAGGACCGTGCGCGGGCCGGGCTTGATCGCGGCCACATAGCGCGGCGGGCTGCCTGTTACGCCCGATACCAGTCGGGCAGGCATCGGGGCGTTATCCCGGGCATACCGGTCCAGGTTCATCGTGAACTTGAGCAGGTACTCTTTGCCGACGTAGTCTCGCGATTGCCATGCCTTGGACAGATCCTCCGGTGTGAAGACAAAGAATGTCCGGACGTGATCGTCGATCCCCCAGGTGTCGGGCCGACGTTCCAGCGGGTACGGCCGAGCAGTGATCTCGTGATCCTTCGGCAGTTTTCTCAGGGGCCACTCGGGCCAGACTTCCTTGGCCAACCGGTCCACCCAGCGCGTGACCTCGGCCTGGCGGTCAGAGGTGCCCACCAGGACCGTGCCGCCGGCATCCGCCAGCGCACGGAGGTTCCTCTTCTCGGCCTCCGTAAGGCGCGGCGGCGTCGCCGCACTGACATACAGGACGGCGCCATCGTTGAGTTGCCCTGGCGGCATGGCCAGGTCGGCGACCTCCCAGTTGAACCTTTCTCCACAACACTCCCGGGAGATGTAGTGTACGGCTGTCGGCAGGTCGCGCGGCCAAGAGGCCCAGTCGCCGTCGAACCGGAGTTTCCGGATGAGAATCGGCGTCCGTCCCTCGTAGAGAAACCGCAAGGCAAAACAGGTTCCCTGCATGTCCTTCCACGAGGCATCGGCTGCCTGCTCGCGGACCAGGACCTCCGCCCCCTCGCGGTACCAGTCGTGCACGCCAAAGCGCATCGGCCCCCACGCCTGACCCTCCTGCCCCAGGCACCAGAGGCCGTAGTTCGCGCCGAGCGGCGAATCGGCGACGAAGGAGGTCCCCTCTTTGTAGCGACCGTCCAGCCACGCGAGGGCCCGCTCGGAGTGCGCCCAAGCCTGCATCTTCCTCGCGCGGCACTCGCGCTCCAACTGGTCTGCCAGGTATGCCATCGAGGCGGCCGCCGCGGCCGTCATCGCCTCGGAGGCGGGAGACTGCAAGTCGCCGGCCGTCCCCCAGGAACCGTCCGGCCGCTGCGCGGCAAAGAGGAAGTCTCGCGCCTTCTTCAGCGCGTCGTCCGGCACTTCCACGCCGATTTCACGTGCATGGCATATGGCTTCGATGTGCCACGTCGTGGCCAGAACATCGGACGTCCTATCGGCCCCGCAGGACCAACCGCCGTCGGCGTTCTGGTGGCCCATCATGCCCCGCAGATCATCCCTCATCGTTTCTTTGAGGCCAGTTTTCTTCTCGGACCCGATGAAACGGTTGATGCGAGCCAGAGCCATCACGCGGGCCGGCGCCGCCAGGCCGCAGCGCCCGGCGCCACACGCCCCGAAGTCCTTCGGGCCCAGCCGCACGACGTAGTCCAGGCCTATACTCATCACGTCGTGGTTCGGATGCTCGCCCATGTACGAGAGGGTCATGAAGGTCAGGAGGGAGTTCCAGGCGCGCGCCGACTCGTCCTTGCCGAACGAGCCGTCTGCGTTCTGCTGGTTGATGAGGTACTCGCGGCCCTTGGTGATAGCCTGCCAGACGTCGTCATCTGTCACGGCGGCGGCCCAGGCGGGCGTGGCGGCGAGGAGGGCCGCCAGCAGCGCGGCCGCAGGCAGGTAGCGGGCCATGTCTGACCCCCACAAAAGAGGGTTCAAGGTTCAAGGTTCAAGGTTCAAGGTGAAAAACACCCAAGCCCCGCTCCCGACGCGGCGCGGCCAATGGGTCTCGGCGCTCCGTAGAGTCGCCGTTGACTTTGAACCTTGAACCTTGAACCTTGAACCTTGAACCTTCTTTGGACCGCCGTTACTTCAGCGTGGTCATATACAGCAGGACATTGATCGCCACGGCGTTGGCGTCGTCCATCTTGTAGCCGAGGCAGCCGCCGGCCTCGTAGGGGGTGCTCGAGAAGACGATGTCGAACGGCGAATAGACGCCGATCATCTTGCCGCCCGAATAGAGGCCCTGGAACTCGGCGAAGTTGCGGCCGAGGCGCTTCGTCTTGAGGTCGTGGCGGAACTGGATGCCCTGCGTCAGGTTGTAGCCGACGGCGGGGTCCATGCGGCCGGTCATGAGCGGGTCGGTGTTCGTCAGGAGTTTCAGTTCCCAGCCGAGGTCTTTGGCGAGGGCCCGGAACGCGGCGTCGAACTTGGGCGACCCGTCGACGGACTCGGCCCAGAGGAACCCGCCGCCGTCCACGTACGCCTTGAGGGCGTCCTTGTCGGGCTGGGCCATGGTGAACTCGCGGCTGCCGGCCATGTAGGCGGCCGTGTTGCCCTTGAGGTCGGTCGGCGCGACGCCGCCGTCGGTGATCGGCGCGGCGGTCGGCTCCTTGACCTCCAGGGCGACGGCGGCCCGCTCCTTCAGGACCTTGGCGATGCCGGCGAACGCGTTATAATTGGCGCCGACCCACCAGTCGCCGCCGTACTTCATGCGGGCGATCTTCAGCGAGGTCGTGCCGCCGGCCTTCACCGGGTCCTTGTAGCGGTCCTTGCTGAGCTCCTTGGTCTGGAGCTTGGCCCGCAGGGGCGCCTGGTCGGTTGCATAGGTATACAGATTGATGCCCCACTTGAAGAGGTATTCCTTGGCCGCAAACGCCTTGGTCTGCCAGTGGCAGGAGACGTCTTCCGGGCAATAGAAGACGAACGTGCGGACGCCGTCGTCCAGGCCCAGGATGTCCGGCACCTGGCCGAGCGGGTTGGGGTTCTTGAAGGTGACATGGTCCTTCGAGAGCTTCGTCAGGTTCCACTCGGGCCAGATTTCCTTGGCGAAGCCCGTGCCGGCTTTGGTGAACCAGTCGCGTACGGCCGCATTGCCGCAGGAAGCCTCCACGAGGACCGTGCCGCCGGTGTCGGTGAACTGGCGGAGTTTCTTCTTCTCGTCGTCGGTGAACTTCGGCACGCTGTCGGCCGTGATGTAAAGGACCGGGGCGTCGTGGAGCTCCTCGATCGGCTCCTGGAGGTCGACGATCTGCCAGTGGAACTGCTCCTCCAGGAATCGCTCGATGTAGTGGGTCAGGTTGGCCATGTCGCGGCGATGGGCGTCCCAGGTGCCGTCGAACCGGAGCTTGTTGAAGAGGACCGGCGCGCGGCCCTTATAGAGGAAGAGGAGGCAGAAGCAGGTCTCGGACATATCGCCCCCCCAGTCGCCGGCAGGGCTCTGGGACTTGACGAGGACGTCCGCGCCTTCCTTGTACCAGTTGTGCTTGCCGAAATACTTGTAGCCGGCGGAGATGCCGACCCGCTCGACGCAGTAGAGCCAGTACCGCAGGCGGCCGGCACCGGGCTGGCCGCCGGACTCCGGGTTGTCGGCGGCGGTGAAGTACTTGCTGATCCATTCCAGGGCGCTCTCGATGCGGCGCTCGGTCTCGGTGCCGCCCTTGGCCGTATGGGACCCGCACGGGCACCCGCCCGACGGATCGAGCACGTCGTTGATGATGTAGAGGGACGCGAGGCCCGCCGCCGTCATGGAGCCGTACGACTTGCCGCTCTGGTAATGCCAGCCGCCGTCCTTGTTCTGCATTTTGAAGTAGAGGTCGCGGGCCTTCTTGAGGCAGTCCATCGGCATTTCAATGCCGATCTCGTTGGCTTCGCGCATGGCGAGGATCGGCCACTGGGTCACGGAGAAGTCGTAGTCGGTCTTATCGAGAGCGTAGCGCCATCCACCGTCGGGGTTCTGGCCGGTCTGCATGCGGAGGATATCCTCCCGCATCTTCTGCTTGAGGAGGGTCTTCTTCTCGGCGCCGATCTTGCGGGAAACATAGGCGAACCCCATCACGCGGATGGGAACCGCGTAGCCGCACCGCAGGCCGCCGCCATGGGTGAACTGCTTGGCGTCGAGCTTCATCAGATAGTCGAGGCCCTTGCTCATGACGTCGTGGTTCGGGTGCTCGCCCATGTAGGCCAGGGTCATGAAGGCGAGGGCCGAGTCGCAGGTGGCGGTCGCGGCGTTCTTGCCGAACGACCCGTCCGCGTTCTGCTGGTTGATGAGGAACTCGCGGCCCTTGTTGATGGCCCGCAGGACGTCGTCGTCGGTCAGGGCCCGGGCTTCTGCTGCCCACGCCGACAAGAGCGCCACCGCCAGCCCCACCCCTAACGCCTTGGTGCGTGCGATTGTCACGAGATGCCTCCCTCGCCCTTGAGAACCTTCTTGCCCTTTTGCCGCGCGCCGAGCCCACGCCACGCCTGTCGACACCGCCGACAATGCGGACGCCTATCGTTTCACGGTACGTTGCGAGGGACCCTCGGCCAACGGTAAACACGGCAGGGCGCATGGCGCCCCACGCCATGCACACTATCCCCTTGGCCAAGACGGTTACCTGCCCGTTACTTTATACGGTTCGTCACCCGCACTTCAACAAAAGAAAACCCGGCGGCGGCGACGCCTGATTCTACACACCCGACGCGCCGGTGGCAACGCTTCGTTCCCGCATTTGCGGATGCGGGGGGTCAGGAGCCTTATGTGTCAGGCTCCTGACCCCTTCGGTCCCGGGCGCTGCGAAAGTCAAGGGGTCAGGAGCTTAACGGATAGAGCTCCTGACCCCTTCTGCGGGCGCGGTTAGAGGTTAGAGGTTAGAGGTTAGAACGGCGCTGGGCGCGAAGTGGAACGCCACTCTCACCTCTCACCTCTAACCTCTCACCTCCAGCCGCCAAACGCCAGCCGCACCAGGTAGAACGTGGACGGCAAAAGGCCGCCCCCTGCCGCGCGGCTAGTGCTTGGCGCTCGGCAACCGACGGCCGATGCGGCGACGGCGCCTCAGGATCGCCCGGCCGCCGCGCGTACGCATCCTCTTGCGGAACCCCGTGCGCTTCCTGTGCTTATGACTGAAGAGCTTTCTTCCTGCCATACTCATCAGACGACTCCTCGCCGACGCCTAGATCGGCATTCCCGTGATCCTGGCCTCAAAAACCAGACGGTCGCCCACGACGCCCTGCGTGTCGAAGACCGCCCGGCGGTTGCGGATTTCCACGGCATGCCCCAAGAGGAGCAGCCGGTCCCCCGGGACCACCTGGCCCCGGAACTTCACGCCGTCCACGCCGCCAAAACCCAGGAACCGCGCGTCCTTCTGCGACAGGTGATAGTACAGGCTGCACATCTGGGCCGCCGCCTCGATCATCAGGACGCCCGGCAAGAGCGGCCGGCCCGGAATGTGGCCACGCACCCAGAACTCGTCCGGCCGGACCTCCTTCATCGCCACGATCTGGCCCTTCTCGAGGTCATAGTAGACGACCCCCGAGAGCTGTTCCATCTCGTAACGGTGCGGATTGTGTTGGCGGATCTCTTCGATCGGAATGACGATCCGATTGAGGTCCACGCTTGCGAGGTCCACCAGTAAGGCGGGCGGCATAGGGTTGGGTTACTCCGCCGGACGCATCTCGAGGATCTTCACGCGGACTTCCTGGGCCATGTTCTTGATGTCCTGCATCTGCTTGCGAACGCGCGTCCCTGCGGCCCTGTTGCCGGCCTGAGCCTTCGCCAGGTCTTCCTCGACGGCCGCGACCATCACCTTCAGCCTGTCAAACGCCTCCATTACACACTCCTTGATTGTTGTTCCCGCACGGCTAGGGAAAGACGGCAGTCCCTCCCCGTGGACAACAATGTACTCTGTCGGGGTGGCCTCTGTCAAAGGGAAATCCGGGGGGACCGCGTTCCGGAGGCCGGAAACGGGGGTGCGCGGCGCCGGGTGCCATGCTTTCGCGCCGTTGCGAAAGCATGCTTACCCGCAGGCCCAAGACCATGCTTTCGCAACAGCGCGAAAGCATGGCACCCATAAGGTAGATGGTGACGGCGCACTATTTCCGTACCGACATGCGACCCGAGGCCAAGCTCTCCACCGCCACGACCAGCACCAGCGCTGCCGCCAGCCACGCCACGAGGTCGGACGCAGGCTTGGCGGGGGCCGGCGCGGGAGGGTGACCCTCGCCGGGAGCGACGACCTTCGCGCGGTCGGCGGCCAAGGTGCCTTTCACGCGGTCCGCGTGCGGCACGACGCCTTCGACCAGCGAGTGGGCTAGCACGACGAACTCCGGCCGCGTGGCCAGGTCGCCCCACGCGCGCCCGGGGCCAAATGCCAGGGCCACCGCCCGGCCGGCGCCTTGCGTCCGGGAGACGATGGCCGGTCGGCCATCCATGAACCGGACGGCCTCGGCGCCCGGGCGAAGCGTGAGCGCCAGCCGCCGCTTGAAGACCGGATTCCGCAGGTCGCCGCTCGAACCGCCCTCGAACGCGCCGAGCAGGCATGAGAGGTACCCGCCGGGGTCCAGCGTCACGCCATCGGCGGGGTCTTCCGCGGAGGCCACGTCGGCGCTGAGAAGGTCCGCCAGCGCGGACGCCGGCGGCGTGGCGTCGGCGGGAACCCAGACCAGGCCCCCGCCGCGTTCCACAAACTCCCGCGCGGCCTTTGCGCTCGGCGGGGCGTCCGGCCCGACCCAGAGGACGACGTCGACGTCCTTGAGCATCGCCTCGCCCACCTCGGCGGCCGGAGCGCGGGCGGCCCTTTTCGGCGTCATCGGGTCCTCGCCCACGAAGGCGGCCGCCAGAAAGTCGGCCGCGCGCGGCACGCCCTTGTCGGCCCGTGCCGCATCAACAACCAGAACGCGGATCGTCCTGGCCGCGGGAGTGGCGCGCGACCGCTCGACGAGAGGCGGCTTCGCGGGCGGCGTCTCGGCCGCGGGCGGGGCGACCTCTTCCGCGGCGTCGCGGGCGCTTGCCGCACCGAAGCGCGGCCCCGCCAGGGCGAGGACCGCCAGCGCCACCGCGCCCGTCCGGAGGCCCCAGAGGACGAGCCGCCGGAGCCACCGGCCGCCCCGGGCGGAATGCAGGGCGCCCTCGGCGAACTGGGCGGTCGGCAGCACGACGCGGCGGGCGCGCTTTCGCCCCAGGAGATGGACGAGGACGGGAATCGCCAGGGCTGCCAGGCCCAGCAAGATATGAGGATGAGCGAAGGTCATCAGAACCGCTTCTTCCTCTCCGCCAGGAAATGGACGAGCGCGTGGTCGAACGGGGTGCTCGTGGTCATGGCGGCAAACTCGCCGCCCATGTCGCGAATCTCCCGCTCGTACCGGCCGACGAACGCCTCGATCCGCTCAGAGTAGGCCGCCCGGATCGCGTCGGCGTCGGTGGCCACCTCGGCCCCGCTTTCCGGGTCGGCAAGGACCACCGGGCCGCTGAGTTTCAGGTGCCGCTCGGCAGCGTCGAGGATCTGAAACACGACGACGTCGTGCCCGCGGAACACCAGGTGCCGCATGGCCTGGAGCACGGCCTCGGGCTCGTCCAGGAGGTCCGAGAGGAGCACCATGAGGCCGCGCCGCCGGACCCGCTGGGCCACGGCGTGCAGGCCGGCGGCCAGGCGCGTCGCGCCGCCGCTCTTCGCGTTGGCCAGCTCCGCGAGAATCCGCACGAGCTGCCGCCGCGTCGCGTGCGGCGGAAGGAACCGCTCCAGGCCCGTGCCGAGAATCCCCAGGCCGACGGAATCCCGCTGGCTCGTCAGGAGGTACCCGAGCGCCGCCGCCAGGGCCGTCGCGTACTCGAGCTTCGTCATCCCGCCCTTCGTGCCGGCATAGGCCATGCTCCGGCTCGTATCGACAAGCAGGTACGCATCGAGATTCGTCTCGGCCTGGAACGTCTTCACGAACAGCCGGTCGGTCTTGGCCCAGACGGCCCAATCGAGCGATTTCGGATCGTCGCCGGGGACGTAATTGCGGTACTCGGAAAACTCCAGGCTGAACCCCTGGTACGGCGAGTCGTGGAGGCCCGCCAGGAACCCTTCGACGATGAACTTCGCCTTCAGGTCGAGCCGCGCGACGCGGCGGGCGACCTCGGGGTTGACGTATTGGGCCGTGGTGGTCATGTCAATGTAGGCCGCGGCGTGCCGCGGCTTCCTTATCATTTGAACATCAACGGCGCCGCGGCACGCCGCGGCCTACATGACAGCGGCATGCGCCTTAGCCGTTAATTCCGAGTCTCAAACGCCCTTACGGGCGGCTCCGGCACGGTCTCCAGCAGTTTCCGGATGACCGCCACGCTGTCGAGGCCCGCGGTCTCGGCCGCAAAGTTCGTCGCTACGCGGTGCCTGAGGACCGGGATGGCGGCCGCACGGATGTCGTCGGCCGCGACGGTCGGCCGCCCGGCCATGGCGGCAAAGGCCTTCCCCGCCAGGATCAGGTGCTGACCGGCCCGCGGGCCCGCGCCCCATTCGACGAGGTCGCGGATGAAGTCCGGCGCGCCCGGATCGG
>Ga0209777_10004174_pt1 | contig 17263 bp, 15 predicted proteins | sample FrelakmetHBP12HB_FD_187147 | JGI IMG/M metagenome (GOLD analysis project Ga0209777, IMG submission 187147) | Freshwater lake sediment microbial communities from the University of Notre Dame, USA, for methane emissions studies -HBP12 HB (SPAdes)... | ecosystem: Environmental > Aquatic >...
TAGGTGAAATGAGTACTAAATGGGGCACTGAAAATGATAAAACCTCTGAAAAGTAGCCGGAATATCTTTAAAAACATCCCCTACAAATTGAGTGTCTACCAAAATACTAGTTTCTAAACAACCTCATCACTCCATTAACTTCCCCCATGTTTACGTTGTGTGTAAGATGTTAATACTCTTACTTTATAAAGTACTGCTCAAGGAATCTATTATTTTGTTTCGGACTTAGCGCCAGTTATATCTTTGGCGAACTTGGCAGTAATAACGCCTATAAGGTTACCAAGACTACCATCGGTGCCCCCAACTTGAGTGACTGGAACGATGGGAATACTTTTATCGGCTAGGGCTTTGATGACGTTGACAAGGGTAGTCCCTTCCTTACCTAAAGCTTCCTGTTGTGCTTTATAGCCTGCAGCAAGACCTATGCCAGTAGCGGCATTAGTCTTCTCGAGATAAGCAGCTTCACCTTCTGCTTCGGCAATTCTGGCTTTGGCCAAGTTCTCTTTGATACCGATCTGTAGTAGAGCATTCACCACTTCAGCCTGTTTACCGGCTCGAGCGGTTTTCTCCTGGACTACTATATTTTTTTCCTGGGCTTTAGCTTGCTCGTCGAACTGAGCTTGTTGTTGTAGAGCAATTTCTTTCTGAGTTTGCGTATCGAGTAAATCCTTGGGGATGTCAATATAGGCTACAAGTAGATTTTGAGCTTCGACAAGATACTCACCGAAGACTGATTTGGCATGTTCCAGTGCTTCTTTCTGAAGCTCCGTGCGGCTCTGGAAGAAATCAATAGCTTTCTTCTCCCCGGCTTTGTTTCTGAATGCACTATCGATTAAAGGGTGAATTATTTGGTCAATCAGGTTGTCTACAGAGCCGAAACGTGCAATGGTGAAGGCAGCATTTTCCGGGGTGATTCTTATTACCATACGCACGTTGACTCCCAACTGGAATCCATCTTTTGATGTAACTTTGAGCGGGTCGAATTTGTATAATACGCCTTGGTTCTGAGTCGCGGTGACTTTTAGTCCCTTAACCTCGGTACCAATCTTACCTTCGCCTGCCCAATCGATCGTAACAGCTGATGTAGGTACGATATAAGCAGTATAGGCGATCGTGTTTAAATTATACTTTCCAGGCGCAACGGGTGTCTCCCATATACCACGAACGTTCTTGTCTGTCGTTAATAGTTGTTCGACTTGTTCGGTAATCGAGCCTTTAAAGCCTGTAATTACCTCGCCGGGCTTCTTGAAAACCTTATCAAGTTCCATGCCAACGTTGGATCGAATAATGGCAACGTACCCGGGAGGAACTTCGGCTACTTTCTCTTGTCTGACCTGAAAAAGTAGTGTGTTAATATAATATGTTCCCGGTTGCAGGGTATCCAGTTGAGGACCTCTGAAACCTGCAGATTTAATGAACTCTTGCCCGTTTTGGAAGAAGCCGGGGTCGGTAATTTCCTTACCATCTTTGACAGGTCGGGGAGCAATTATATATCCAGTAGGCAGGGGTATCCCGTCCAACGCGGTAATAATACCCAGCTCATTCTCTTTTATTTCGGTCGCCTTCTGTACCTTAACATCGAAGGCGTAAGTATTGACTCTGTAAGAACCTGGTCGGAGAAAACCAATTTGAGGGCCTCTTACGCCACCGTTAGAAAGAAACTTTCGGGCGTCTTGAAATTGGTCACAATCTACTTCATCCCCGAGTAATCTGCCTTGTGGAATTGATGTGCCATCAACAGAAACAATAAGGCCTATCTCTCCGGGGTTAACTACGATAATCTTATCGCGTTTAACTGACCAAAGAATCGGGAACCTCCAGTAAAAACCGGGACGTAACACCTGTGCCTGAATTCCGACTTCCCCGTTGCATGCTATTATGTGACCTTCAGGTAGACGAGGACCGAAGTTCTTACGAATCATAAGCCCAACATCGCGGGCACCTATCACGAAAAAACCCGGAAATATAAAGATGAGAAATAATAGAACAATTATAGATGCGACAATAATTAACGGTATCAAGTGTAAACCTCCTGTGTATATTTCCCCCGTGCCTTTACTGTGTATGACCAAGAATATATACCTTGCGATGCATAAAAGTCAACGCACTTTTTAACTTGAAAGCGGAAGCAATTCAATCGTTGATCCGGGGCAGGTCATCAAACATTCGTAGACATTGCTGTTCTATGATCCCGATGAAGACAGAGATACAATGAAGTTGACGGTAGTCGTTGATTATGCGCTTTTATCCTTTCGCTACCATGACCTCAGTGCTCTTAATGATGGCGGTGACCTTGTCCCCCTTCTTAAGTTTCAGATTGACCGCCGATGTCCGGCTGATGAGTGACACCACCTCGATTTTAGGAGCTACCTTGATAATGACCTCTGCCATTACCTGTCCTAATTTGACTGCCTTGACGATACCCTCGAATTGATTTCTGGCGCTTAACATAATTGCTACCTCCTGTGGCTGATATTATACTCTAACCGTTACCCCTGTGGCTTTGGCAACCAGCTTATTGTTCTGATTAGTGACGGTTATTTCAGAGACGCCGGCGCGTTTGCCGCTTCTGAGCACCCGACATTCGGCGGTCAACAGGTCATCCGCTCCGGCAGCGCTGATGAAATTGATATTGAATTGTGTGGCAACACTCGGGTAGGCAAGGGAATTACTGCCGTAAGCAAATGCCTGGTCGGCGATCGCCCCGATTATTCCCCCAAAGACATAGCCGTTGAAGTTCCGGTGGTCCGCTTTGATTTGTAAACAGACTTTTGCGTAACCGGGTGTTAGTTCCACCAGGTTCATACCCAGGTAAAGGGCTATCGGTTCGGAAGATGCAGCCGCTTTGAGTCTGGCAATAGTTTCGGCTTCGGTTGTCATATTTGCCTCCTTCTTTCGGCTTTGTCACGCTAAAGGTTATAAAGTAACTGTTACCTAACTCTAGTTTCATTTGTAGATTCGCGTATCATAACGGCAGAATGAATTAGCGCGTGAAAACTAACCGGCTCTGCCCGCAGGTGATGTTAAGTTCACCATTAGTCACCTCAATTTTACTTGCGTTTTGTATCATGTTTAAATAGGTTTGTTCCAGCGTCATTAGCGTCTGGTCGACGCAAGCCCGCTCGGTTTGAAATATATTCGAGAGTGTTAAGGTGCAGGTGCTGGCTTTAATGGTGTAGTCGCCGCCATAGGAATTGCACAGGGAAGAGCCGTTAAAACTTTTATCTTTACTCGAAAATATGAGGGTAATATTTGAATTGGTGACCATGGAGACCATGTTACCGGGCATTCCGTACGATTTGAGTTTCCAGGTGACGTTCTGCCACTCAGTGTCCCCGCATTTGGGTTGGCTGCAGGCGCTCGCGAAAAAAGTGAACAATAATATAGATACCATTGGTAGAAATAGTTTTAGACGCATTATTCCACCTCCATTTAACCCCGGGAATATACGTATTTGTCGAATTATCCCCTCCCGGAGATTACTTTGTATATTTCACAAACTCGCAATGATGGCTATGTCCAGAATCCTAGCGTCCACCGGGATAATGGAATAGGAGTTAGAGTCCAAATTTTTTAGCGGTTTTGCTCAAACCTTCCAAGGCGCCATGGAGTGTGCGTTCGTCTGTACAATATGAAATACGGAAGTGTCCCCCGAGACCGAAGCCCTGACCCGGAACTGCCAGAACAAGGTATTCCTGTAATAACCTTACGAATGCCACGTCATCGGGGATAGGGGATTTAGGGAACATGTAAAATGCTCCCTGGGGTTTCACCAGTTGATACCCCATTGAAATCAGGTTGCCGTATAAAAAGTCTCTTTTCCTCTGGTAATCGGCAATATCCACGGTGACGTTTTGTAAATGGCTGATGACGCGCTGCATTAACGCCGGCGCATTTACAAAACCCAGGGTCCGGTTGCAGTAAATAAACCCGTTCACCAACTCGGTTTTGCTCGAGCACGCCGGATTAATCGCAATATACCCGATCCGTTCGCCGGGTAAAGCAAGATCTTTGGAGTGGGACGTGACAATAATCGCTTTGTCATGGAAGAGTAAGGGTGAGGGGTATTTCAAACCATCATAAATCAGCTTACGATATGGCTCGTCGGAAAGTAGATACACCGTCGTGCCCAGTTCCGCTTCTTTTCTCTGAATCAGGTTGCCGATTTGTTTCATCAGTTTCTTGGAGTAAACCACACCGGTCGGATTGTTTGGCGAATCGATAATGATGGCGCGAGTATTATGGTTGATGGCGGCTTGCAGTTCGTCCAGTTTCGGTAAGAACCCATTATCAGTGGGGACGATACGGGCGATCCCGCCGTTGTTATCTATGTAATTTAAATACTCGACGAAATAGGGGGAGAAAACAATCACCTCGTCGCCGGCATTAAGAATAGTCTTAAGCACGACATTGAGCGCCCCGGCGGCACCGCAGGTCATCACAATTTCACCGGCGGTGAGGTGTATTCCGGTCTCTTTTTGTAGTTGCAGGGCAACGGCGGCTCTGGTTTCTGCGTAGCCGGCGTTTTCCATGTAGCGATGCATTCCGGGTACGGGATTTTCTACCAGTTTTTTCAGTTCGGCATGAAATTCCGGCGGCGGTTCGACGATAGGATTCCCAAGTGTCAGATCGAATACTTTGTCCGCTCCGTATTTTTGACGCAACAGGTTACCCTCATCGAACATACGGCGGATCCATGAACCTTCTGCCATCCCTTTACGGATCTTCTCCGACATGTACATCAGCGGATTTCCTTCCTGCCTAATGCAAAGGCAGACATATTCAGTTTGAGCAATCTTTCAGGTAGATGCTGTGCAATGGCTGTCTGCCAATCTTTGGTTTCGAAGGGCAGGAAATTGGCAAGACAACCCAGCATAAAAATATTCAAGGTCCGTGCATTGCCGAGTTCCGTGGCTTTTTGCGTGCCGTTGACTAAATATATTTTATCAGTGCGTTGCTTTATAATACTCTTCACTTCGTCATCGGAGGGGTAGTGTTCGATGCCCTGGTTCACGGAAAGCGGCGGAATGGCAAAGTTGTTGATAATAGCCACTGCGCCCGGCGCTAAGTAGCTTGCCCAGCGTACGGTCTCCAGCTTTTCAAAACCCAGCAGGATATCCACCTCGCCTTCTTTAATAAGTGGTGAAAAGACCTTTTTGGCGATACGCAAATGGCTGACGACACTACCGCCGCGCTGTGCCATGCCAAGGGTATCCGTCTTTTTCACGTCATAGCCAGCAGCCAAAGCGACATCACCGATGATATCGCTGGCTAAAATATTACCCTGCCCCCCAACCCCCGTAAGTAGTAAATCCCATTTCTCCATTATTTGTTCACCCCCGCTTTTATCTGAGAGGCTGGCATTATGGCTTTGCGGGGACAAATCTGTTCGCAGACCGTGCAGGCATCACCCATACACATGGTTTGGTCGATGACCGGTTGTTTACCTTCGGTTTGAATTGCCGGACAGCCGATGAGCAGGCAGATACCGCACTGGTTGCAACCTTCTTTATCGATAGCGCGAGGATTTACCTTTTTCGGCACTTTAACGGCGCAATTGCCGCGCACGATCACTACGGAAAGTACGTTGTGTTCAAGAGAATCCCTCAAAGCGGCGCGTAATTCTTTAATCCTGAAGGCATCTACTACCTTTACATCGTTGATGCCCAAACCTTTGACGATATTTTCCAGTATCACCTTGCCGGCCGGTTCACCCTGCACGCTGAAACCGGTGCCGGGGTGTTCCTGGTGACCGGTCATGGCCGTAGTTGAATTATCCAGTATCAGGACCGTAATCTTACTCCGGTTGTATACGGCATCGATCAAAGGCGTTATTCCGGAATGTAAAAAGGTCGAGTCTCCGATGACAGCCACTACTTTATTACTGATTCCAGCTTTTTCCATCCCGATCGCCTGGCCGATGCTAGCTCCCATGCAAGCGGTGGTATCCATGGCATTTAATGGCGGGTAAGCGCCCAATGTGTAACAGCCGATATCACCGGTGATTGTGAGGGGAGAAGGCTTATCTGTCTGTTTTGAGCCGGGTAATTTCAATCGCTGTGCCACGCTCGATAGAACATAGAATATCCCTGAGTGCGGGCAACCCGGACAGAGCAGCGGAGGCCGCATTGGTAGTTTATTAGGTAAATTTAACTTATCGAGTGGTTTTGTTTCCGTTAACAAACCAGCTTTCACCGCGGCATTTGCCACCGCATCGATACTTAACTCGCCGGTGCGCGGTATGAATTCTTTGCCGATGACTTTAATGCCCAGCGCTTTGATATTATCTTCGAGGAATGGATCGAGTTCTTCTACCACCAGAATCCTATTCACCAACCCGGCGAATCGTTTTAAAAGTTTAATTGGTAGGGGATAGGTCATACCGAGATTAAGGAAAGTGGCTCCGGGAAATACATTTTTAGCATATTGGTAGGCGATGCCGCCGGAAACGATACCGAGGTTTTCCCCGCCTGTTTCGATTTTATTGAAGCCGAAGGTCTCAGCGAATTCTGCCAATTTAACCAGTCTCTCTTCCATCATTGGATGGCGAATACGGGCATTGATCGGCAACATGACGTATTTCTGCATCTGGCGCGGGAAAACAATATCTTGCGGTCTTGGTTTACGCTCCCCTGTAATTACCACCACGGACTTCGAATGGGAAATGCGGGTGGTAGTGCGGAGCATCACCGGAGTGTCAAATTGCTCACTGATATCGAAGGCAACCAGCATCAGGTCGTAGACAGATTGCGAATCGATAGGTTCCAGGATGGGGATTTTAGCCAGTTTCGCGTAGTGGCGGTTGTCCTGTTCTCCCTGTGAAGAATGAATGCCGGGGTCATCGGCGTCAACAATTACCAACCCGCCTTTGACACCGGTGGTTGCCGCGGCTAAAAAAGGATCGGCGGCGACATTCAGACCCACCTGTTTCAAAGAGACCATCGTCCGAGCGCCGGCATAACTAGATCCCAGCGCTACTTCCATGGCTACCTTTTCATTGGTCGACCACTCGGTATATACATCCTTGAACTGGGAGATGTATTCCAAAATCTCGGTGCTGGGAGTGCCGGGGTAGGCGGTAGCGGTTCTTACGCCTGCATGGTAAGCTCCGAGTGCAATTGCTTCGTTGCCCGATAGTAATCTTTTCATATTACCGAAAATTATAACACAAGCGGGGAGCCGGTTTGAATTCGGATGTTGACCTGCTATAATATCCATCACAAACTGACAATTAAGGGGGTACATATGCCTATCTATGTAATGCTGACTACACTCACTGATGCCGGACGCAAAGCCATTCAGGAAGAACCGGAACGCCTGCGTGAAATCAACAAAGAAACCGAATTCATGGGCGCGAAAATCATCGACCAGTACGCACTCTTAGGCCAATACGACTTCGTTAATATATTGGAAGCTCCCAACAACGAGGCGATCGCTAAATTAGCGATCCGCTTAAGCGCCCGCGGCACCACCACCACTTTAACCCTGGCAGCGATAAACATCGAAGATTTGATACAGGCTCTGAAACAGCGGCAGTCACCCTGGTAAACAGTATTTAGCGGAGCAAAATACTGAACATGTAAGCAGCTTTGCTGATATTGACGGAAAACATGGTTTTTTCTCTCAACTTATAAAGATGGCGGGAAAATAGCCGGGCCAATTATGCTGGGTACTAATCAGTGCATAATCCTAATTAAGTTTGTCTTTCAATTATTTGCCGGCGTTCTTCCAGCCAACGGATGGCACGAACCCCCCGGACAACATTCGGGAATCCAATGATTCCAAGGTCGTAAAATCGGCGGATATGTCCGTCGGTAAACGGGCCGAATTGACATACCACGACAATAGGTTTTTTCGCTTCGTTTTCCAAGCCGGCAATCCTGCGGATTAAGCCATCGGTAATTCCAGGCGGCGCGAACATGGTGATACATAAGACCATATCTACTTCATTTTCTTTGAGTACGGCGGAAAGTGCCTCGATGACCATGTCATCATTCGCCATGGTGGTTAAATCGATTGGATTATGTACCGAGGCGAAAGGGGGAGCAATTGCCTTTAAACGTTCCGTTGTAGCTTCGGTAAGTTTAGCCATGCGTAAAGGTATGATCTGATTGGGTAACTCAATCTCGTCAGTACCCATCACTGCATACCCCCCAGCTGCTGATATGACTGCCACTCGATTGCCCCGTGGCGGCGCAACCAATGATAGAATTCTCGCTGCATCGCATAGTTCCTCTTCATCATAGGCTCTTAGGATGCCGAACTGATGGAAAGCCCCGTCTACCGCTCTATCAGAACCTGTTAGCTTCCCGGTATGCGAAGCTACCGCTAAAACTGCCGAGGTGGTACGACCCGCCTTAAGGACGATCACCGGCTTTTTGGTTGATACTTCGCGAGCTGCTTTCAGGAATGCCAATCCGTTGTCAATGGATTCCATATAAAGCGCGATACAAGTGGTTGAAGGATCGTCACGGAAATATTTAAGGAAATCTACTTCGTTGAGGTCGACCTTATTACCCAGTCCCACAAAGGCGCATAAACCAAATCCCAGGTTACTCTCGATTCCAAGCGCTTCCACTCCTACCGATCCGCTCTGCGAGATAAATGCGACACCTCCACCCTGTCCTAGAGATCTGTCGCCATGCTCTACAAAAATTGTATCGATGCGTTCTTTTGGTGCGAATATCCCCAGCGTATTTGGTCCCAGTATTCGCGAACCATAAACAGAAACCACAACGCGTAATTTGTCTTCAAGTAATTTCCCTTCCGGACCAGCTTCCGCAAATCCACCCGCGACCGGGATGATAAAAGGAATCTTACGTTTACCACAGGCCTCGGCTGCTGCCACAGCATTCTCCGCGGAAGTGGCAATAATTGCGAGATCGACGTTTGCAGGCAGGCTTTCAATAGATCTGTACACAACTTTGCCAAGTAAATTGATTTCTGTGGGGTGTACGGGATAAACGGGGCGTTCCGACCGGAGCAGATTTTCTAATATTATACGCCCGACACGCCCCGGTTTGGCTGTTGCCCCTATCACCGCTATCGCTCGTGGTTTGAATAATCTCTCTAAGGTACTCATTATATGTCCTGCATGCTTTATACAAGATACTTACTTGCGGTGAGTCTGTCAAGATATTACGTTTGACGATACCGTAGCGCAGACGCATCAAAAGGATCGTAAACCGGCATTTCCAAACTCGCCAATCGCACTAAAGTATAACACGTCCTCCTGATCGGTATTTTGGATTGACCCCGGTCGTTAATTTGTACTTAGCCTGCTATTAAAGACCACGTACAGCGTTTTATTGGTAAAGTGCCCCGTAAATTTAACAATACGGTGGGATCCTCTGTTTTGGTCTTGGGTTGCTTAGTCTGGCTTTCATGGGAACAAGGTCAGCCTATTTTCGTTGACTCTCACTCAATATTAATGTTAACATCAAACAAAATTAGAATTAGAGTATCCATGGGGGTGTATAATGCCTAAGAAATTAATTGGCCCATCGACCCGTCTGTTCCCTATGCCTACCTTAATGGTTTGCGTTAAAACCGGGAAAGACAAAGCTAATATTCTCACGATTGCCTGGGGCGGGATTGTTGCCGGTTCGCCGCCGTGTATCGGTATCTGTGTTGGGAAAGACCATTATTCCACCCCATTCATCAGGCAGGAGAAAAACTTCACGATTAACATCCCGAATTCACAACAGGATGTCGTCGCCGACTATTGCGGCATCGTGAGTGGCGAAAAGGACCCAGATAAGGCCAAAACCTGCGACTTAACGCTCGTGCCGTCCACCAAGATCTCTTCACCGCTGATTGCAGATTGTCCCATGAACTTCGAATGCACTTTATACAAGGAAATTGATTTGAACGGTTTATACCTTTTCATGGGTGAGGTTGTCGAAACCCACATCGATGAATCGGTGCTGGACGCCAGGGGTAGAATCTTAACGGAAAAACTGGATCCACTGGTTTTCCTGCCCAATAGTGAATACCGTAAACTGGGGACATTAGTTTCCAGAGCTTTTTCGGTGGGAAGGAAGCTAGTAAAATAACATGGTTAGGCCACGGCTTGTGGCTGGATTCAGAAATTGGTTCCAATAGTACGGGGATCACGCTTTGTATCGGCGCGCAATTTATTTAAATCCGTCGGTGCTTGCTGTTCATGTAATTTTTGAGAAAACGCCGGACGTAATTTATCCCACAGGGCATTTGCTTTCGCATTCTCCTGCTCGTCCTCGGTTGAATTGCCGTACCTGTTATTGACATAATATTGTGTAATCTCGAATAATATTTTTTGTTGTTCCCGGAAAGCAGGTTTTAACCGGCGTTCATATTCATAAGGGGTTTCCTGAGCGTACCGTGGTATATTCAAACGAGCGGTATACCAAAGCAAGCGCTCGTAAATTTGACGGATGGCCAGTTTAGAGTTTGTTTCGTCATCCCAATCATACCTGACAACAGGTGGTTTCTCCGGCCACTTGAAACGGTTTTTTAAAGAATCGAGCCATTGCTTGAAATCGTTTTGAAAACCGTGCCAACTCCATAAAGATTCGTGTTCTTCATTGATTTCGTCATCAGTTTTTGTGCGGCGGTTACGTAAAATGGCTCTTACCAGAAAGAGAACCAGCGTTGCCAGTACCAGCGTAAAAAACGTCCATTTCAGGATAAGGATTGTTTCCGGTGATAGAGAACGGGTTATTACATTCGGCATATCCGGGGGTGTGGATGGGGTAAGCGTCTCGGCAGGCTGTGTTTCCTGCTTACGCCGGAGCATTGCCACGAGCCACTGGAAAAATATGAGCAGCCATCCCACGACATAGCTGATAGGTATGAAAATATAATACGCGGCTCTTTCTACCAAATTCCAGAGAAATCCGATAGTCCTACTTAAAAAGCTGGAAACCTGCGATGAGAATAAACTGGATATGCCGCTGCCAATTGCCACGATACCGGTGATAACCCCGAGCACGATGCCCAACCACCTCCGGTTGAACGATGCCGGCGTACCTTCTTTACGTTTTAGACGGGTACGGATATTTTGTAGGTTCGTTAATGCCAGAGTGAATAAACCGAAGAAGAAATAGCCAGCTATGAATATGCCAATTTGCCCGGCAATGTCTCGCAAATTGTTATTTTCCGATATACCCCAGAGTACAGCGAGTAATATCAGCGAACCTAATCCTGTGAGAAAGACCGGGTAAATATTATGAAAATACATCGGTGACTGTGCCCGGCTGATACCCCGCCAGTAAAGGAAAAAGGTGCACGGAATGGCAATGGCTATCGGGTGCAAACGAGTAAAGACGTTCAGCAGGATACGTCCGTAGGCAAGAAACCATTCTCCCCCGAATATAGGATAACCGTCGCTATATTCCAGGCGAATGACCGCGAAAATCAGGATTAATCCGATAAATACGATGTTGAGACTTGCCAGGGGGACTGCGATTTTACGGCTTAAGAAAAACCGGGTGATAATATAGGCTCCGGCGATCAGCACTATTACCGAGGGGAAGTTGAGCACATTTCTCTGTGCCAGTAATAACGGCCATCTCCCCATGAATACTAACCATGGGAAGATGCAAAAGGCTTCCATCATTATCGCGGCTAAAGGCGTCAGAAAGTCCGCCGTCCAATTAATTTGAGATAATCTCGCTGAAATTTTCAAGTGTCAACTAACCTCGATTGTCTCAATTTCCTGCCATGATACTTTATCTGAAACGTGATAGGTTTTTATATGGGAACCGGACGCTTCCGGCTCTTCGCCACCTATTTGGATCATAGATACTTGCCTGCCGGTTCGCTTTAGGTTGAAAAGCGTCGACGTTACCTCCTCGGTAGGAGCAGCAGTAATAACTACAAGTGAACTACCCCAGGGTAAATTCCTACTTTCGTTGGAGATCAATCTAGATACCGGCATGGCTTCAAAATCCTGTATCGGGGCCAGCGTTTCTAATAATAATTTGAATTGGTTCACATTCCGGTTTGGGGGAACGCGGATAATACTGCCAGTGCCGTGTTTATATTGGTTAACATACAAACCCACTCTATAGCCGTTAGTAAGTGCATATTTAGCCACGGCTACGGCGGTGATAATAGCCAATTCCAGTTTTTCCGGTACATTTCCCCAGTACGGAGCCGCAACGGTGCGTACATCCAGGAATATTGCCATGTCTATGGTCGTGGTTGCCTCAAAAATACGGGTCTGTAATTCTCCGTGGCGGGCAGTGCTTTTCCAGTGAATCCGTTTCAGGCTGTCACCGTAATGATATTCTCTCACTCCTTGTGTCAAGATCGGGTCTTGAAACAGATTACTCTTAATTCTGATATCACCCATCGGCTGCCTGGATGGCGTCAGTAAATATTCCAGGGGCACGATACGGGGGTAGACTATGAGGTGCTGTAATTCGGAGACCTCTTCTTGGCGGACAAAAAAACCGAAGATATCACCCGTGCGCATGGTGGCGGGACCAAAGGTATAAAGACCTCGCTGCGAACATTGGAGAGGATAATGCCGCTTGATTTTGTGGTACCAGCCGATCGAAAACATATTATTCAGCACGACATTAGTCGGGAGATGCGAGACATCGGTTTTGCCCTTGAGCATGGTCACGTTACGGGGTATTTCGTCATCAATCTGGATCCACGGTAAAGGCAACGGTTTACGATTAGCAATCTCCACTTCGAGGTCGATTTTCTCCCCGAAAAAGACACGATCCGAACTCAATTTCCGCTTGTACGATACCATTTTTAATGAATTTCTATCCCACAACCGGGCAATTCCGCCGGTAAGGAAAAACAATATGGCTACCGTTAATAAAACCAGCTGATGGAATAGCAAGCTGGCTATTACTAGCACGAAGGTAATAACGATCCATAGTCTGCCAAGCATTTCAATTCTCAGGGTTGCGTAAAATCGCGTTCTACAGGTACAGGCACTGATTCCGTAATTTCTTTTAGTATGGAATCGGCAGTCGTACCCCTCAGGTAATTCTCGGCTTTAGTAATAATGCGGTGGATAAACACGAAATTGACCAGGTATTTCACGTCATCGGGTATCACGAATCCACGTCCGCGTATCGCTGCTAGAGATTGAGAAGCATGATATAATGCCAGCATTGCTCTCGGGCTGGCGCCTAACTCCACGGATTTATGTTCGCGGGTTGCGTGCGTGAGCCTGATCAAATAATCTTCGATATCAGCGGCAACGTGGACTTCGCGACAGGCTGATTGCATTTGCATCAAGTCATCGGCTTTGACCACCGGCATTAATTCCTCGAGAGGATCATTTTTTCTAAAACGCGAGAGAATTAAACGGTCGTCTTCAGTATTCGGGTAACCCATTTTTATTTTTACCAGAAAACGGTCAAGTTGTGCTTCCGGTAAAGGGAAAGTACCTTCCAGTTCAATCGGGTTCTGGGTGGCCAGCACCAGGAATGGCCGGGGTAACATTTTAGTCTCGCCCTCGGCGGTAACCTGCCTTTCCTGCATTGCCTCCAGTAAAGCCGATTGGGTACGGGGAGTGGCACGGTTAATTTCATCAGTCAAAACCACCTGCGCCATTATGGGGCCTGCTCGGAATTCAAAATCACTCGTCTTCTGGTTGAAAACATATGTACCGGTGATATCGGTGGGAAGTAAATCCGGCGTACATTGTATCCGGTGAAAACTGCAGCCCAACGATTTGGCAATGGATTTAGCCAGTACGGTTTTCCCGATTCCGGGCACATCTTCCAGCAGGATATGTCCTTCACAAAGTAGTGCCACGATGGTTAAATCGACAACGTCACTTTTGCCGACGATAACCTTCTCAACATTTTTTTTCACTTTTTGCGCAAAATTCCCGATTTGACTAATATCCAACACCATATATATCCCCCGCCGTTATTCTATTCACGTATAACATAGCATAAATACAAAACAGGACAATTAACCGGCATTTGCCAGTATGCCGGAATTACTGATAAAGTATAACACGTCGGTTAATGTAGGAAAAAACAGGAAGAGACTGCTAGAAAATAAATGAAGCATAAAGAAGGGAACTTTCCGGGTTTTCAAATAGTTAATATTTATTATCAATACTGGATACCTGAACAATCACCTAAAGCTATTTTGCTATTAGTGCATGGACTAGCCGACCACAGCAGCCGTTTTCAAAGTTTTGTTGAGTATTTCGTTGGGTGTGGCTACGGAGTGTGTGCCCTGGATTTACGGGGACACGGTAAATCCGGCGGCGTTCCGGGTTATGTCGATAGATTCTCGGATTATTTGACAGATCTGAATATTTTCTATCAGCAGGTACGCTCAGATTTTAAAGGTACTCCTATATTCCTGGTAGGGCACAGCATCGGTGGCACTATTTCAATCTTATTTTCTGTTTCGCACCAGGGAGAATTGGGGGGACTGATTTTATCAGCCCCGGTATTAAAACCCGGTGCGAGCATCACGAGTTTACAAATTACAATGGCAAGGGTTCTATCTGTATTGGTTCCTAAAATAGGTGTGGGCCCATTAGAAGCGGAGGCGATCAGCCGTCTTCCCGAAGTTGTGCGCGCCTATGTCGAAGATCCATTGGTTTATCGTGGAAAAATATCCGCTCGATTGGGAGCTGAGTTATTAAAAACCCTAGAACATGATATCCCCCCGCATTTACCGGAAATTACAATGCCTATATTGATCATGTACGGTAGCGCCGACCGTCTCTCCAATCCTGCCGGATGTCAATTACTGTATGATTCCGTAAAATCCCCCGATAAAATTCTCCGTAAGTATGAAGGATTATTTCATGAGATATACAATGAGCCGGAGAAGCAAAAAGTTTACGCCGATATTGAAGAATGGTTATCACATCACGTCTAAATAAATGCGACGATAAAGGGATCAAGGGATGAAAAAACGCTGGCTATTATGGTCGGCCATTGCCGGGGCTCTCATCTTGTTAGGGTTTTTAATTTTCCCCTTTTTCCTACATGGTACGATTGGTTTTTATCGAGTTAATGGAGTTACGCGGCTCGGGTATATAATTTTATTCAGTTTCAGCTTGTTATTGATATTACTGGCTTTACTTGAAAATAAACTGTTATCCCGTAAAGCAAATATCTCAACTACCATATCCTCTGTTTCCGTCAGGTTAATGACCGTACTAGCCTTATTGTTTTCGCTGGGGGCATTGTATTATGTAGGCGATTTCTTTGATCCCTTTCAAAGTACGACACCACAACTGCTGCTCGCAGAAGGTACCCAATCCAGCGGGGTCCCCAACATGGCGGTCACTTTATACTCATCTACCGCTACCCGGAAGAGTATTCATTGGGGTCAGGGAAGTAGTGTGATCGGCACGATTACCGAATCTGCTCCGATCAAGAACCATGTATTTAATCTGGTTGGTTTACAGCCGGCCACAAGTTACTGGTATAGTATCGATTCCGGTCCCGAGTATTCGTTTACCACGCCGTCTTTAGATCAAAAACTGAAATTCGCGGTATTTGGCGACTCTCATTTTGGCAAAGCCTCCAGTGCGGTTAACGAGATGGCGTTAATGACGGGGATAATGGCCGATAGGAGTAATAATTACAACATGCTATTTTCCTTAGGTGATTTGGTGGATTTTGGTTTCCGTAACCGACAATGGAATGAGGCGTTTAGCAAGATCTCCCCGGCAGTATCTACGGTACCCACCGCTTTTCTTGCCGGAAACCATGATGCTCTTTTTACCGGTGTAGGAAAATATAAAACTTTGGCTTACCCGACTGGTTTGCCGCTCACTTCCGGTACTCAACTATGGCACCATATCGATAACGGTAAAATCCATTTCCTTATTCTGGATGTGGAATGGAGTGCGGAATCGATTACGCCGGCACAAAAAATCTGGCTGGAGAGAGAATTACAGAGTATTCCGCGTGAAGATTGGACAATCGTGATGTCCCATGGGTTTTATTATTCTTCCGGCTATGTGACTGAAGGCTGGAAATGGTATGACAACCCCGAAACGATTGCGGCGTTGACACCCCTATTTGAAAAATACGGGGTGGATATCGTCTTTTCTGCGCACAATCACCAGATGGAAGTACTCGATAAAAATGGCGTTACTTATGTTATTTGCGGAGCTTTTGGAGGGGATATTGATCCCGAACGGACCTACACTTCACCGGCCAGTATCTGGTATTCAGTAGCCCAGCATGATTTTGTTGAAGCCGATATCAATGGAAATACCGCCGATTTAATTTTCCGGGGTTCAGATGGGGCTGTAATTCACAGCTATAGAGTCGAAAACCGGTAAAACCCCGAAACCTAACCGATTCATAAACCGTATTCATGTTGATATAAGCCAAGGGAGACACCTATCACTTCTCTTTTGTTAAGTTTTAAGGTTGTTCAGCCGATTAAGAGTTAATCTTCTTCCAGCCTGCGGGTAGAAGCAATCTGCCTGAGCCTCTGCGTTTGGGTTAAAATTTTCTTGCGTAACCGGATACTCGCCGGGGTTACTTCCACCAGTTCATCCCGATTCACAAAATCCAGTGACTGTTCGAGGCTGAGTTTGACGGCCGGTGTCAACTTTATGGCAAAATCCGAATTAGAAGAGCGGATGTTGGTCTTCTTCTTTTCCTTAGTCACATTCACGGCGATATCCTGAGGTTTGGCGTGCAAACCCACGATCATCCCCTCGTAAACCTGCGTCTGCGGCTCGATAAAGGTGGTGCCGCGTTCCTGGGCGTTGTTTAGCCCATAGGTGACAGCGATACCCGGTTCCGAAGCCACCAGCACACCCATACGGCTGGAGGAAATATCCCCGTGCCAGGGTTCGTAGCCGATAAAGTTCGTGTTGATAACACCTTCCCCGCGGGTGGCGGTTAAAAATGAGCTGCGGAACCCAATCAACCCTTTTGTTGGAATTTTAAATTCCAGGCGAATATTGCCCTTACCGTCATTGTGCATATCGGTCATCGTCGCCTGACGTTTGCTGAGCATCTCGGTGAGTACACCGATATAATCTTGTTTGGTATCTATGGTCAGGACTTCCATTGGCTCCATCAATTTTCCATCTACCATTTTGGTGATCGCTTCCGGTTTGGAGACCTCGAATTCGTAACCTTCACGGCGCATCGTTTCAATTAAAATTGCCAAGTGTAATTCACCGCGGCCTTTTACCAACATCGTATCGGGGCTATCGGTATCCGTGACTCTTAGACTCAGGTTCTTTTCCAGTTCCCGGTAGAGGCGTTCCCTCAGCTGGCGGGTAGTGCTGAAACGGCCTTCTTTGCCG
>Ga0209777_10004175_pt1 | contig 17250 bp, 30 predicted proteins | sample FrelakmetHBP12HB_FD_187147 | JGI IMG/M metagenome (GOLD analysis project Ga0209777, IMG submission 187147) | Freshwater lake sediment microbial communities from the University of Notre Dame, USA, for methane emissions studies -HBP12 HB (SPAdes)... | ecosystem: Environmental > Aquatic >...
CTCGAAGGACGGTAATCTTGTTCTCTTTCTTGTCTTCTTTTGCCTGACGCTTGAACTCGCTTATTGTGTATTCTATATAGTTCATTTTGCGTTCCTGAGATATTCTTGTGCTTTTTGCCATTCCACTTTTTGTTCTTCGTAATTATTCGCACCAAGCATTGCACCGAATCGTGTTACGGCGGCATGTCCCGTATATCCCTGTCCCTTAACACAGGTTGCAAACATCTTGTAGAATAATTTCTTGTCAACCTGTATGGTGCTATCGGCTAACGGAGATTTTTGTTTCTTAACTTCATCAACAATCACATCCGATGGCTTTTCTGCCTCAATCTGTTCGGGTTCTACCGAAGCCTCTGGAATAACAGTTGGTTCCGTTATAGCCGGAGTCTCTTCCATTTGTTCTGCTGGTGTTTCTACGACCTGTTCCGCTGGTGCGGTAACGTCTTCCGTTGGTACGGGAGTTTCAATCGTTTTCTTTTTCATTTGTTTTGTCCTTGATCTTGTCCTGTGATTTGTTGTGCGGCGGCAGTTGTGATTCTATTCTGCACCTTACGTTTTACCGCGTCCAATGGTTCGCCTTGTTTCTTTTGAATCTCCGCCTGTTTTTCTGCTTCTGCCTGTTGCTGTGCCATAGCCTGTTTGCCCAAAGCCATAATCTTTGAATCCTGACGATACTTCCCATTGGAACTTAGTGACGGGAATTTCTTCGCTATATAATCCAGTATCATTCTCGGAGGAATAATTGGCACACCATCCTCATTCGGGATTGAAGAAAGTTTCGCAAGTATATTTATTTCCGCATCATCTTTGTTCGGGAAGTTAGAGTCGGGTCTTACCGCAACCTCAATCGCTCCAACGTCTTTGTACGCAATCTGACCATTCTCTTCAACCGGGGTCTGTCTTAAATGTTCCGCTAAAACCAATTCCACTTGCTGACCGTCGATGATATATATTCTTGGTTCGGTGTAGAACTTTTTCCAGAATTCAATCCTGCACTCTACCACATCTTCAATAAAGTCATTTAGGTTTTGATTTAATTCGCCTGCGACTTGCACCACATTCTGATTCAGGAGGGCTTCAGCATGTGAGCCGGATTCGCCGGAGAAGCTACTCTCTCCCCGCGTGACCTGATTGATGGATAAACTTTCCTTCGTTCCGTTCTTGACAATTTTATAGCATTCAAGATACTGGGTATTCGCTTGCCCCGTTGGGAATGTTGGAGCACTTTTAGAATAGTATCCTATTTTTAATGGATTGGTAGAATATCCATCCTTATCAATGGTTGCCTTTTCGGTTACATGAAGCCACGGTTTTTTATGCGTTGCTAAAAGAGCGTCATCAGCAAACCTTGAAAGCATGGTATCGAGTATCTGGTTGTCTTTCCAAAGAATCTCAATATCACCACGACCATCTCTTCGACCCGGCACTTTCTCATTCATAAGAACATGGAACATCTTTCGCCATTCGTTCTCATACGGGTTGGGATTATCTTCCGCTAAAATCCCATTCAGGGTAACTACATATCTTCCGAACGGATATTTTTTTCTTTTACCATCCGGCAGGTCGGTTTCTTGACTTCTAAAGCCCTCATGCTCGTTAACCTGTTGCTCGATAGCACCCATAACGCTATGTATCAACTGGGTGTCTTCCGGCAACAGATTCCCACTATTGTTAAATGCTTCGGTAGCGATTTTTTCATATAGGTCTGTTTTCTCTTTCAACCATTCAAGATATGCCTCAACATATTTCTTGTGATTATCTTCGGGCTTAGCGACAACCTGAATCTCTTCTGGTTTTTTGCCTTCCTGAACATCGGACATGATTTGACCGATTCTCTGGTCAAACTCATTCTTATCGAACGGTATCTCTTCAAGGCTTTCATCGTCGATAAATGCTTCCAGCTTATTGAGCATTTTTGTATGGGTATAGGTAGAGTCTTTGTAGTTCTTATCAATCTGTAAGAACTTCGGTATCATTCCGCTCTTCTCACCCTTGCCCATGTCAAACTTGGGATAATTTTTCCTTACCCAAGTATCGTTGACTTTTTGCCCATGAACAGCATACCAGCATCCGTCTTTCTTTGCGAAGGACTTGGATTCTGGCGTTCTGAAAACACTGCCCGGCTCACAGGTTATCTCTGTCGCCACACCACGCGGGTCGTTTGTCTTATCGAGAATCGACCTAACGGTAACATCCCCAAAGTTTTGAGCGTAAGAAACCCACTCCCTGACATTTTCACTCCAGCTTGTTGCCTTACGCTCTTGATCGAATATTTCGTTAATGCCCACAATATTTGGGCTAATAACTATATCATGCCAGCCCGCAGTGATATGGTTTTTCTTCGCCCGAATTTGTTTCTGAATCTCGTTGTCGATAAGTTCCTGTTTCCAAGTATTATCCGTTCCGTCGAGTCCAGATGTTGTCCGAGATGGATAGACCTCATAATGCCTGCCGGATTCAAGTTTGATACAGGCATCGTAAAAGTCTTCCGGTGAAGTAAAACCAAACCGAGTGGTGTCCTTTGTGGCAGCAAATGCGTTCTCAAAGAATTTCTTACCGTCTTCCCATAGGTCGGAAATATAGTTGGCGACCTTATCATCGCCAGCTTTCGGGATCTTATCCTCATAGTCTTCCAATGAGAATAGTTTCTTCACTCTGGTTTTGAGTTTATTATATGTATCGGAGATTGCCATTAGTCTGCATTGGTTACGGTAATTTTCGACCAGTCTGCGTCTGCCGCGTTATTCGCGGTCTTAATATGCGCCCTACCATCGGTCGAAGAAAGAATGATGGAACCTATGTGAAGATTGTCTCCATCCGCCCCGCTTCTAATCACAGCCCTTGATGTATAAGGATAGACCGTAATAGTCGCCTCACGTATTCGTATTCTATGAAACCACATGGTTGCCCCCTTATAGTGCTATGCGAATATAAGAATATTGTCCGCCGGATTTTACCGCACCGCCAGTTACCGCTGGTTTATAGCGGGTAACAATGAGTGTGTCGGTCTTAAGTCTGTATGAGTATATAACGCTATCCACTGCCGTGCTATAATCAAATGTTTTCCCACAGATAGCGAATGCACTTGTCGTGCTTACGCCCTTGATCTGGATGGTATCAACTGTAGCAGTGGTAAGGAACGAGTCAACGCCAGCAAGGTATTTTGTTCCCTTGACCGTGCCCGCGCTATCCACCCTGAAAAATAGGGTAGCATCTTTGTTCTCTAAAAGCAGAGGATAATTTTTCAGCGCAGTATTAACGCCCACCAAGTCTCCCTTGAGGTTAATGTGGTAGGCGTCGAAACGATTAGCTGCTACCAGAATAACGAAAAGAACTATTGCAAATGCCAAGATATTGTGGTTTGCATAGAACTGTTTTACAAAATTAATTAATTTGTTCATTGTACTCCTCCTGTAGATTTTTACTTATAACGCTTGTGCCCATTCTTTCAGTCTGGACGTTTGTTTTGCTATCTTGTCAAATATCGTTGCTTTGATATATTCTTCTTCTGTTTTGTACTCAATTTCTTTCTTCGGCTCTCTTGGGCTATAGAGCGTCATGAATCCCATTTTAAGCGCGTCATACCAAGTATCCAAATCACCATCATCCTCCGTATCCTCTACGTTACGAGGATTGGTTCTAAGCATGGGAAGTGTCTCAATTAGCTTATAGCATCTCTCATAAATAAGAAGTTTGGGTTTAATGGTGAGTGTATGGTCTTCCGCCTCTTCCCAGTGTAGATAATCTCTAATCGCTTCATTACAGGCTATTCTATAGCCCCTATCACCGGAAGCCCTACTATATTTCGCAACCTTGACAAGCTGTAGTCCAGAATCTAAGAACTCCTGTGCTGGTTCTACCTTCACCGCGGAATCGAATTGATCTGGTATCCAAAGGTTAGTGTCGGCTTCAATCGTTATCCCGCCGATTCCCCTTGTGGTCACGAAGTCTTTTAAAGCTCTTACTTTCTCTGTCCTTACAGACTTAATATCGGTGAACTCATCGAAGACTATAACGTTCCCGTTATAATCCATGCACATATACTCTAAAGCTGTGTAGTTACCATAGTCCATCCCAGCTATACAGTTGAATTTCAATAACTGGTCATACCTTAAATATCTCGAAGGCTTGATAACATGAATATCTGAATAAAACTCATCGAAGAACTGACCCTCGAATATATCCCAATTTCCATATAAGAACTTCTGCTGATCCTTCTTTGACATCTGCTGTAAACGGGTCAATACCGATGGGTCGCGCTCAAGCAGTATCGGATTGTCATAGACCGTAGCAGGGATAAAACACACCTCAAGTGGTCTATACATCGGGAACTCATCTAAAGACAGACCCTTCTTGGTTACAAAGTACTTCTTCACCTCTCCATGCGCTACACTCCCCGGATTGGTAGCACACGCCCAGAAAGGAATAAAGCCCTTCCTCGACCCAGCAAGGCGCGACCTCAATAACGATGAGAATTCAAACGGTATAGTGGTCAGTTCGTCTACCAGTATAAAATCATACTCTGCGCTCAAATACTGGTCAAAATCCGACTTCCTATCCCCATACCCAAATTCCAACACGCTACCATTCGAGTACCTGAACACATGCGACTGTGCATTATACTTACCCACAGCTTCCGGTAAATCTGTAGATAGCCTTGCAAGATGCGTCCTCTCTAACTCTGGGAAAGACGACCTGATAAGTAGTCCCCGTAGATGGTCATACTCCAAGCAGTTCCTATGCGCTTCCCATCTTAAAGCATGAGACTTCCCACCCTTAGCCGCCCCACCATACAAGAAATCCCTATACCCATTCTCAGCCCTATTCAGTATAGCATTATGGAATACCCTCTGTTTCGCCTGTGGCTCGTATACCATCTTGCCCTGAATTGTTATCCCGCCAAATTCAAGCATAAACACCAGTATGTATATGGTAAGTTTCAATAATCTGTTTTTCGCCATTTCAGAAAAAAAATAAAATTTTTGTTGCTACCCCTGTCATTGTAAATCTTACACAAGAACACTGCCTATATCTGGGAAATTTGGGGTGATAGCTCTGTACACTTTGTTAACCCCCCGTTCCTAATGAAATCTGGGGTTCGCCTTTTCCGGTTTCCCGTTTTTCCAGCCAGCTCATTTTCTGCTTGTGTAGCATGTCAAGCTCTGCCTTAGTCAATCCCCGCCCCTCTGCCCCGGCTATAAGCTCCATGATCTTAGCCATGCCGTCCGGTGTCTCTCCGTCTATGATATTGCGCTTGTTTTCCATTGTCTTAATTAATGACGGGTACCATATAGACCTTGCGCCATATCGTTTGAGTGAGTGCGCGCCGTTGTACGATACCCGCCCAGTAAAAATAACTTAAAGTATTTTCTAACATCGGGAACTTTTTACCTGTTTTTGGTGTTGTTGTACTATTCTTTAGTTGTACCATCTTGATAGATTCAAAGCCAAAGATTAAAAGATTTTTCTGGGCTGATTCAATAATCACAAAGCATTGCCCTGCCGATCTGTGAATTGCCCAAGATTGATATAGTTCCCCATCCAGCCCGTGTCTGTAGCGGTAACATTATATATTAAATGGCTACCGTCGCGCGTAACTCTCGCGCATACAGGTAAATCGTACAAAAGTGTTTTCCCCGTGTTTTCGGAGACTTGTTCCCGATTTTTGTTTAATTTCGCCATCCCCACCTCTTCCATTTTCTTGCTGACTGCCAATTCCCGCATAAAATCAAACCCTGTGAACGTGCCATTTGATCACCGAGAAAACACCCGCTACACTGCCTTTTCATCCTTAGCTTTCTTGTAAACTATCCCAACTTCCATCTTTTCACCCTTACTTGTCACGTCTACGCTCTGCGCAGCTTTGCCGTCTGCCATCTCTGCTAAGAATTTCAACGCTACAACGTCCGGTTTGCAGGTATATATCTTACCGTTTTCATCCTTTGTAGCCACGCCTTGGGCTAACTCTTTGAGTAGGCCATAGCGTTCTTTAGGCGGTAACAGGGCATTAATCACAGCACGAGCGTCACGGTTGACCTTGTTCTTTGTGCCCTTTTGACGCCCGCCGTATCGAATCCCCTTACCTGTGTTTCCTTCCTTCATTTCTACTTCCGTTTCGGTCTTTGTTTTTGTGTTAAATTAAGCTATTTCTAAATTATGTCTGTTTCTATACAATGCTAAAATATATCTATTTTATACGGTGTCTTACGTATTATTTCCTTTTTGTTCTATTCCCGCTTGCGATATAGACTATAAAAATTAAGATGAGTAACAATAAAATAGTATTAGCGTCTATACTGTGCGTTTCTTGGTACACTCTTCCAGCTATGTCTATGATTGCTATGGTTCCGGTCTGTATCATTTGCATGCCGTCCCGCACCATATTGTAGGATATATTGGATATTGTGGCACATACGGATATGGTTGAGCATAAGGATAAGGAATAAAAATGGGTTGTTGAGGCCGCGTCTCAAGTTCCTTAATTCTTTTTTCCAGTTCTTCGACTTTCTTCTGTAATTCTTCCATTATCTACTCCTCGTTCATTAAGTTTGACCCTATGCAATTATTGAACAAACTCACTTTGTGCATGTCTGTCATCCAAGTGTTACGCGTGTAAAGCGGTATTTCAACTGTTCGGAAATTCCGATCAACTCGTTTCGCCTCTTGAATGATTGCCATTGCTTCAGGGTCAATCTGCTCCGCGCTGCTTCTTAACTTTGCCCGCGTCTTCTCTATTAAGGTCTTCGTACTGTTTCGGCTTGATTGTCGGCTCATGCTCTAAGTTCGGCTTGCGCTTCTTTTTGATAACCCTTACTTTTGGTTTCATTAATAGCCCGGAAAAATCTTTTAGTCTTTATAGTTTTACGCTCTACCCGATTCTTTAGACTTTCGTCAAGGCAACTGTGGTAAAAATCCTTTGTTCATAATTCAATTTAATTTTTATCTTTGCGCGATCCAAGTTCGCGGTATCATTTCGGAAAGTTTCAAGCGTTTCGTTTGGGCTGTCATTACCCGTCCGTTAGGTTGCAAGAGCTTTCAATGCTATCCGGTTTTTCTTGTTTAGTTCTCTTTGTATTGAACTATCAATAAGCGTGCAACGTGTTCGTTTTGAGTGTGTAACATACCGACGGCTCTGGTCTTGGTCAAATGCAGAACGCCAGTCTTTAGCAGATTCTTGAATGGTTCGATATGGCTTTGTGCTATCCATTGTTCAGTAGTAATATAAGGACTTAGAGGGAAAGATGCAAGTTTTATTTTAAGTATTTTTTACCACATCATTTTTGATAAAGTAAAATTGTAACGATTGCCTGTTTTACTATAAATTCAAAAACGAAATTACCGACTTTTAATGATTCGATAACTTTTATCTAATTCATAATATTTTACTTTTCTTTTCGCTTGTTTTGCTCTAAATTAAATACATATTCTTGGCACGAATGATGCACATATAGATATAGAGCCAAACAAAAAGAGGATGAAATGAAAAACAATGCGAATATAACAACCCATGACAACTCCATAGAAATAATGGAACTTGTCAATGGGTATCTTTTTAGACGCGTTTATATTGGTTATAGTAAAATGGAAGCGATAAGACTATTTAAAAACGCGGTAAAAGAAGAACGGGCACGATTATGAACCATCAATCAGAACTTAAACGTCTTTGGGACTTGGCAACATCAGCCCTCAAAGCACAAAACGAACGGGCATATCTGAGTTATACGACGCAATTTGATGCGCTATACCGAACACTTTCACCCGAACAAAAAAACGAATTTTGGCAAAAAATTAACTTGACATTAATCAAAATTAGTTGAAATCTTCATATAGTTAATAACACAATATAAAGGGAACCAAGATGAAAAACGAAATAAGAATATATGACAACGGCGGGAAAACATTCGACCGGTATACTGCAATTTTCATGGATCGTAACTATCCATGTACGCTTAATACATACGAATGTCTTGGCATGTCTGAAAATCCTTTTTACCCACAAGGATTTTGCCAACACTCGGCAGCAATGCCCGGACAGCATTTAGGAAAACGGATAGAGCTTTCAGAACTTCCGGCGGATTGCCAGAAAGCAATACAACAAGAAATTTCTTAACACTCACAAATTACAAAAGGGAATAACATCATGAACGCTGAAAAGTTGGAACTTAGACGCAAGGAACGGGCAGAGAAAAAAGAACTTGCGCGGATCGAATCCGAAAAGAATCAAAAACCCGTAAAAGAAATAACCATAAATATTGAATGGGCAAAATCGAGAACGTGGGGAAGCAATCCACAACTCAACGCCTCTATTCATTATCGGGATTTGAAAATTACAAAATCTTGGAACTTGCCAAAAGCATGGGAACATACAAAGACACAACGAATATGAGCAAGGCAGCAATCGAATGGTACGAAGACGCGATACTTGCAAACTGGTTCCCGTTAATAGCCCGCAACTTTTTCAAGATGTTAGCGAAAGCATAAAGCCGGGTTAATTCCCTTTCCCGGTATAAGCCCTTGAGCGCGTCGGGTGGCGCGCTTGAGGGGAATTTTTAGAACTTAACATGGAGCAATGGACATGAAAAAGAAAAAAGCTATTATCGGGTACAAAGCATTCGGCAAAGATATGAAATGTCAAGGAATGCAGTACGAAATCGGAAAGACGTACAAAATGGAAGACAAACCCCGAATATGTCAAAATGGGTACCATCTTTATACGAATCCACTTGACGTTTTGAATCACTACGATCTGACAGATTCTAATTTTGCCCAAGTTGAAGCAACGGGCGAAACAGATAAACAACAAAGCAAGAATCAAGATACAAAAATATGTACGAACGAATTGACTATCTCCGCAAAATTGGACTTGACAACATTTATCAAGGCATCGGTTGAATTCTTGCTTAAAATGTCAAAGAAGACCGTATCTGGAGATTCCGGCAAACTCGCAAGCTCTGGAAATTACAGCAAACTCGCAAGCTCTGGACATTACAGCAAACTCGCAAGCTCTGGAAATTACAGCCAACTCGCAAGTTCTGGAAATTCCAGCCAACTCGCAAGCTCTGGAAATTACAGCCAACTCGCAAGCTCTGGAAATTCCAGCCAACTCGCAAGCTCTGGAGATTACAGCCAACTCGCAAGCTCTGGAGATTCCAGCAAACTCGCAAGCTCTGGAGATTCCAGCAAACTCGCAAGCTCTGGAGATTCCAGCCAACTCGCAAGCTCTGGAAATTACAGCAAACTCGCAAGCTCTGGAAATTACAGCCAACTCGCAAGCTCTGGAGATTCCAGCAAACTCGCAAGCTCTGGCAAAAACAACATACTCGCCGGAATTGGCTACAACAACACGGCCAAGGGTATAATTGGTAACTGGTTAGTATTAGCAGAGTTTGACAGCAATAGCGTTCCCGTTTGTGTCAAAGCAGAAAAAGTAGATGGAAAGACGATCAAGGGAGATACATACTATAAACTTGAAAACGGCAAATTCACCGAGGCATAAAATGACCAAAACCAATGGCAATTCCCTGACGCGCTTTGACCTAAACACTGCTTTGCTTCCGGCTCTGATAGCTGAAACCATCTTGGAGCAATCGGACACGAACCTAACCAACTTTCAGCGGGAATGGTTCATAGAACACGTTGACAAACGAATGAGAGCAACGTACGACCATAACGAGAATTTTGCGGGAATGTTAGACAAGGCGCATACTCCAGCCCCCGCCTATGCCTTTGTTGAACATTGGCTAAAGGCATATAAGAGCAACCCGATAAAGTATATGCAGAAATATATCACAATTTAATTAAGGGAGCAAAACAATGAAATACGCTATTTCACTCGTCGCAATCTTAGCCCTCATGGGCTGTGCAAAGGAATGGAACAATGCGCCGACCGAGGCTACGGTAACAACGGTCTCGGCTACGAATCCTATCACCGTAACATGCGTAGATTATATCCCGCCTGTGTCCGGTACCTCGGTAGGGAAAATCAAGTGGGAGATAAAGAACGTCAGCACGAAATCGCTTGATTCCGTGTGCTACGTTATCCAAGCTCCGCCCACTGGAGCAACCATCAGCACAGTACAGATCGGTACAATGCAACCCACAGATGCGTATATAGCCACTGTGGATGAGAATAGGTCTATAGTGTGCCATTGGAAGGGGGAATAGTCATGACAATAGAAGAATATGCAGACATTCTCAATGTGGATTTAATTATCCGCAGATATTGTAATCAAGACAACCGATACATGGCAAAAATTGAGAACGCAGAAGTAATGCAAGACGGATGTCTTATCGGAATGTATGGTAATGGCAAAACGGCGTTTGATGCAATTAACGATTATGTAAAACAAATAAGGGGCAAAAGAATTGCAATTGATTCATATACGCCTAAACGCGGAGAATTTGACGTTCCCAAAAACCTAACAGGAGTCTAACAATGGAAGAGAATAGACAAGACGGCTTCGGGCAATTCCTTGAGCTTGGAGCAAGTGCAGAATCAGAAGAGGAACTATTTGATATTGAAGAAAGCGAGGATGAATTAGAATGAAAATCTTTATCGTTCTATCGGCTATAATGTGGACGGCTATATTTATTCGTGGTGGTAAGAATACGTACAGAACTGGCGGGGGCGGTGTCATTGGCTTATTCTGGCTGTATCTTATTGGGATTGTAACCGCCTTGGGATGGTTAATTATATTTGAGGTGATAAAATGAAACTCGCCATGTGGTTCGTTATCGCCGTCCTATCTATTGCCTATATTGTTACCGGTGAATCTCCGTTGTCTTGGAAGCTAATAGGGGTTATCGCGGGTATTGCTTTTATCATGTCCTTTTGGTATTATGAAAGAAGAGAAAAACGAAAGGCGGATGAAGCATTTGAAGAGTACCACTTGAATAATTAATGCCTAACGGAACGCGGCTATGCTGCGTAAACCAAAACTTTACTAACAGAAAGAAACCGATATGAAAACTAAAAAGAAAAACGGACTGAAAGAAAAAAGCCCATCACGTCAGCATGAGCCGCTGGTTAGGCGGCAAATTGCCAAAGAGCTTATAGACTGCTTGCCAACTAATTGGCTTGATCCAATGCTTACCGGAAAAAACGCTGTGCTTGGTAAAAACCCTTGGGGATGTCCAGACATCGAAAATTTGATAAATGCCATTAGAAAGAAAATGAAAATTGTGGGCAATTTGCCTGCCTAACCGTTGAAGCTAAATTGCGCGTGAAGAAAACTTAACAAACAAATGAAATCGAATCAAGAAAATATATTTACTGATACGGAAAGTTGCACCGCTGATTGTTCGCGTCAATTTGAGCGCGTGGTTAGTTTGCACGGCGCAACAATACACTGTGCGGATTTTCTGGATGTTCTTAAAGAAATACCAGACCAGAGTATTGAACTGGTGATAGTTGACCCGCCATACAAGGAAAACTTCGTTCGGTACTTTGAAGCGATACGCCGCGTTGTGAAGCAAAACGGCTCGATTCTATGGTTTGTAAACCCAGAGGAAATATGGACTCTTCCGCAAGCCAAGCAAGTGATGATATGGATTGAACCAAGTTCACCGAAACCGATTAGAAAAAGATATAATGTGTTCGCCGACCTCATTGCGTGGTATGCTTACGGAGACTATACATTCAACAAGCTCTTATGGAATTTAATGGACGGAAAGTTTGACGACAACGTAATAGACTATAAGCGAAGACATAAATGGCAAAAACCGAGAACCCTTTTGGATAAACTGATTCTTGTTCATAGCAATGAAGGCGATACAATTTTCGAGCCGTTTTGCGGAAGCGGCGTTGGCTGTGAATCTGCAATAGACTTGAAAAGAAAATACATAGGTTGCGAAATTGATAAAGATGAGTATGGCAAGGCAATAGAGCATATTCGCGCCGTGTCAAACTAACGGATGGGCACTAAACTGCAAGCGAACAAAACTTTAATAACGTAGAAAGGCGATACAATGAAAACTACACTGAAACGGAATTTACTACCGACGCTCATTCTTGTCAGTTTGAGTGCCTTGTTATGCGGCTGTGCCAACGCGGTAACATTTGCACAAGCAGGCAGTATTGAGCCTGTAGGATTTTGGTATGGACTATGGCACGGCATGATTGCTCCAATAGCGTGGATAGTCTCTTTGTTCGACCACAGCGTAGCCATTTACGCAATTTACAATAATGGTGGATGGTATAATTTTGGATTCATTTTGGGAATTGGCGGATTGTCTGGCGGAGCAAGCAAGGCTTCTTAGGCACAGTCCGCATAACGGTGAAGCTAATTTGCGCACGGTAAAGAATATGGAATTATAGAATGGCGGATCAAGAAAAAAATATTAATAATGCGGGGAATTGCACCGAAGCTCATTGCGTCAAATTGAGCGACTGGTTAGGTGTTTTGCCGCCTTTTTATGAGGACGAATTTACAACTCTATACAATGGCGATTGTCTTTCCGTTTTGCCGCAATTACGAGCCAACTGCGCAGATATGATATTGTGTGATCTACCCTATGGAACGACTGCGAATGAATGGGACACGGTTATTGATTTAGAAAAACTGTGGAAACAATATGAACGGATAAAAAAGGAAACAACGGCGATACTTCTTTTTGGTTCGCAACCGTTCACGACTACATTGATAAATTCAAAGCCGGAATTATTCAAATATAGTTTGGTATGGGACAAAATGAGAAGTTGCGGAAGCATGTTGGCGAAACTAAGACCATTAAAATACCACGAAGATGTTGTTGTGTTCTACGAGAAACAGCCAACATACAATCCGGTCATGAGACGAGGAAAGCGGCAAAAGAAGGCAAGCGGGGGAAACAGCGGAAATTATGGCAATGTGCCACTGATAAGATACGAAAGTGATCAGTATTACCCAAGCACGATAATTGACATTCTTGCCTGCCACAATATGACGGGTAAGTTTCATCCAACGGAAAAACCGATACAGCTTGCCGAATATTTGATAAGAACTTACACAAACGAAGGTGAGATAATTTTGGACAACACCTGCGGAGCGGGTTTTACCTTGCTTGCGGCAAAACGTTTAAAAAGAAAAGCCATTGGAATAGAATTGAGTGAACAATACTGTGAGATAACAGCACAAAGGTTAAGTCAAAACGAAATGCAGTTTGCATAGAGGCAAAACACCTAACATCTGATTAGGTAGACACACCCTATAAGGTCTTGGGGAATATAGACTTAGCTTTTGAATGGACATTTTACACGCAAATAAGTACATAAAAATATGTACATATTAATTGGAGGATAAAATGGAATCCGGACTTGCTACAAACGAACAGAAACAAATCATTGAACAGCACCATCTTGCGAACTGGAGACATATAAACAGGTTCTCAATATGCTGTGAACAAGCCGTACCGATAAAGGGCGGGTGCGTCGGTCTATTTTGCTGCACTTGTCCAGTTCACGGAAGCACTCACACAGGCGACCATGAGTAGGAGAAAGTCATGATTGATATACTAATATGTGGCCAGGATGGCGGAAGTCTAATACAGCAAGACAGTGGTCATTTAAAATGTGAAACCTGTGGTTGTCTTAGTTATCCGCAAGAAGTCAACACCGTCCGAGAGGGCGAAGAGATACGAGAGATTGAACCATTCGTAACGGCTAAACCAATATTTTGAATTATTCACTTGACTTAATGGAAATTTATCTGCAAACTTAACCTATGCAAAAAGTTGAAGTAATCGGCAATATCAAAAAGGGCAAACGATGAATGCAATCGTATTACACGCAGACTTGAAAAAATATTCGTCATTATCCAACAAGACGCTTGACCTTGTGTTCAATACGTCCGAACTCACAGCCGAGGGCATAGGCACAATCCTTTCCTATCTTCACATGACCGGAACGCTCGCCTTCAAGATTGGCGATTTTTCTGATGAAGAAATCCACGACCTACCGGAATACAAACCAGAATTCTCCAATTCCAAAACACCGTCCGAGCGTTTGCGTGCCGTGCTATTCGTTAAATACAAACAGCAGAACATCCAAGAAGAATTTGAGATATGGCGGATTAGAGAGATGGAACGGATCATTGATACAGTTAAAGCGGAACTATTGCCAGAGGATGAACATGGACGATAAAGCCGAATACAAGCGCATGGAAATGGATGCGAACATCAAAGAACACTTTGACCGTGACGCATTCCTACTCGACGACGAAGTTCAAAAGTATCTCGCTATCAAGAAAGACATGTATAACGCCAAGCGTGAAGTCCTGAAAAAGCATGGCATGAATTGGAACACGTTCAAAGAAATGGAAGATTTTATCAAAGATAACTGGCACAAGGTCGGTGCTTATGTTGAACTTGGTGAGGGATTGATTGCGGTAGGAGTATCAAAGGAAATTAGAGTATATCAAGGAACGGGTAAAATTCTCGACCATGAACTGAGAATCGAAATTCATCAAAAACAAAAGTAGGGATAGTTATGGATGAGTCGGTACAGATAATCCTCGCCTCAAATTATGACGAGGAAAGTGTAAGCGAAATACTTGTGTCTAAAGACACCGTTAAATCATTTGCTCAACAAATTGTTAAAATAATGAATAATCATTGTGGCCCAGATGGTACATATTACTATAAAGTTGTTCCACTGGACTATAAATTACATAAATTCCAACCATAATCAAACAAAGGAGAAGTCATGAACGTAGGCGATTTAAAAACCAGTAAGTTCCTCAAGAAGGAAGATGTCGGCGAAGGTATCTTGGTCACAATCTCAAATCTGACACAAGAGAACGTGGCTCTTGACGGAGCACCGCCGGATATGAAAGTAACGCTTCATTTCAAAGAAGTCGATAAACCACTTGTGCTCAATTCTACCAATGGTCAAATCATTGCTCAAATCACCGGCGTGACAGAGGACATCGAAACCGGATGGCTCGGCAAACAGGTTGTGCTCTACACAGACCCGAATATTACATTTCAGGGCAAACTTGTGGGCGGGATTAGGGTGCGTGCTCCAAAGACGCAACAAGCTAAAGACCTCCCGTTTTGATCTCATTCTGGCGGTAGTCGGACAGTAGAATGCCCGTATTGAATCATTTCCTCGGAAGGGTTAGGGTTCAGCCGCCAGTGTTATTTGAAATATGGATTGCTTGTGGCGGAATAGACGCGTCAAGCAATCCTATTTATTCTTTGACTTGCGATTGTATAGATATACCACATAGGGTATAAATGTGGTCTTAATATACAAATTATACCCGATAGGGATGAATCGAATCACCTGCACTTAGTACAAAGTAACCGTAAAAAAGAATCAAGGTGAAATTATGAAACGCTGCTATCTTTGCAAACGAACTCTACGCGGATTTATAGGGCATTGGTGGGGGCTGTTATGGATTCCAGCTTTCAGTCTATTCGGCGCAAGGTGGTATATCCGATACGATGGATGGCGTTCTCTAATCGGCGGATGGATGGTAGAGCAAGTTGGCTGGGGTCGTAATCCCGAATGGCCAAGTGCCAACGAACGTAAGACATGCAACCACGTATTCTTGCCTAATCCATTTTAATCACGGCGGTATCTCTAATCCATAAGGGAACGGCGTTTCAACCTGACAGTTTTCGCCGTAAGTTACCGCCAAATTTATTTTTATTTTAACACTTGATATTGTCACCTATACTTCGTATCATGTAACAATCAACACGGGGAATTAATCAATGAAAATTAGAGTCCAAAGCTGGTCGCGTCTTGCCTCACCTCCCCGTGTACTCGGCGCGATCAGTGGCGGACTGTTTTCATTTTAAGGGGAAAAACAATGCAGTCCTATAAGGAATATTTATTAAGCGACAAATGGGACAGTAAAAAGAAAAAGGTACTCGAAAGAGCAAAACATAGATGCCAAATATGTAATTCAGAGAAAAGAATTGAGGTGCATCACAGAAAATATCCCAAAGTGCTTGGCACTGAACCAATATGTGATTTAACTGTTTTGTGCCATTCCTGTCATGAACTTTATACGTTCAAAATACAAAAATATTGTCAGCCATTACCGGTAACAAAAAACAATAAAAAACATGTTAAATATACGATAAGCCCGCACTGGGGAATTAATATATATGAGGCTGATATTGAACAGGAAAAACGAGGTAAAACATATCGTAAAAAACTAAATATCCTGCAAACCAAAAGAAATGATGTTTTGAAAAACCTAAAGATAGCGTCCGAAAAGGGCGAAGACACCATGCCCTACGTAATAACAATGGATGGCTTACTCAAACAGCTGAGAAGCCTGAATGAGGAATACAAATAATGGGAAGGATACGATACTTGAAGCCAGATTTTTTCAAAGATGAAGACTTGGCGATGTTGCCATTTGAAATAAGACTTCTATTCGCCGGTCTGTGGGGCATAGCAGATAAAGCGGGAAGATTAGAAGATCGTCCCATGAGAATAAAAGCAGAGGTATTCCCCTATGACAATGTAGACGTACAAGCCGGAATAGATATTTTATCCAAAGTGAAGCAATCGTCGGGAACCCCGTTTATACAAAAATATCAGATCAATGGCCAAAAATATATCCAAATCATAAACTGGGAAGAACACCAAAGACCACATCACACAGAAAAAGAAAGTACAATCCCATCAATGGAGAAGGGAATGGAGAAGGGGAAGGAAAAGCAAGACGGAGCAAGTAGGGGGTTAGGTAACGGTGAAATAACCGTTAAAGACCAAATACTTGAAAAGTGGAATAGAATAGCCAATAAATATAACCTACAGACCATATTGAAGATTAGTGACAAAAGGATGGCTGCGATAACTGCAAGACTTCGAGAAAGAGATTTTAATTTGGATTCCATTGAAAACGAAATAGCCCTTTCTGATTTTCTTCGTGGCATCAATAATCAAAATTGGAAAATAGATTTTGATTTTGTATTTTGCTCGGCAAATAATTATCTTAAAATTTTAGAGGGGAATTATCGCAACAAAAAAAACACAAAGCCCGAACCCATGTCTGGATTATCTCTGCAAACAGGTAAAAAATGATACATACAAACGAACAAATATTGATTGGCGAGATAATCAACAATGGTAAGATGTTGAACGAAATAAGGGTGTTGTTGCCAGACAGTTCGTTTTTTGAAGATACCGAATGTGCGCGATTTTATGATGCGTTTATAGAAACGTTTGAGGTGCACGGAGCATTGGACATTATAACTGCTACCGATTCCTTGAAAATTAGAGGATTAAGCGAGAAGGTTCTTAACGAATGG
>Ga0209777_10004176_pt1 | contig 17247 bp, 18 predicted proteins | sample FrelakmetHBP12HB_FD_187147 | JGI IMG/M metagenome (GOLD analysis project Ga0209777, IMG submission 187147) | Freshwater lake sediment microbial communities from the University of Notre Dame, USA, for methane emissions studies -HBP12 HB (SPAdes)... | ecosystem: Environmental > Aquatic >...
GATAAATGTCCGTTACGGGCCAATATTATGGCACTACGTTTTCAAACTCCGAGACTGATTTTGCCCGAAAATCCGCGTTTCTGAGCAACCACGCGGGTACCCCTGTCCAACAACTGTTGAAGATGGGCAATACGAAATGGACCGCCCAAATTCCGACGCCGATCGTATTGTCGTTTGCCTGGCTGCCTCCATTGTTTTGGTTGTATCGAGGGGTTTGGAGTCGTGCGACGCGGAAAGCGACAGGATTGTGCGCGGTCTGCGGCTACGATCTCCGAGGGCAGATTGAGCCAAGGTGCCCGGAGTGCGGAACGCCGTTCGACATTGCGATCATTGCGACGGCGCGAGTTATCAAATTCCCAAGACCGAATGGCGGCGGGCAGGGCTCGCCAGACGACTGAAGTGTGAAACGTGAAGTTAGAAGACTGAAAAAACGCCACGGCGCCCGCGCCGCCAATCGTTTTCCGGCTGCCTACTTCTCATTTCTCTCTTCTCACTTCTATCTTCAGTCCTAACCCCATAGCCGCAAGGCGTCCTGGTACGTCACGAACAAGAACATCCCTATTATGAGGAACAATCCGATCACCTGCGTGGCCACTTGCACGCGCAGGCTCACCGGACTGCCTTTGATTTTCTCGATGATTAGGAAGACCATAAGCCCGCCGTCAACGATCGGCAGCGGGAGGAAGTTGATCACCGCGAGGTTGGCCGAGATGATCGCGAGGAAGAAGAGGAACTTGACCAGCCCGGCCTGAGCGATCTTCCCGCCCATGTCGATGATCCCCAATGGGCCGGACATACTCTCCAATCCTACGCTCCGCGTAAAGATCATCCGCTCCATGGTCTTGTATACTTGGAAAATGAAATAATACGTCTTGTGCAGACCGATCCAGATGGCGTCGCCAGCGTTTTCGCCTTTTAGGATGGTTTTGGCCTCATCGACGGCGATGCTCGGCGAAAACGCGATCCGACCGACCCACGGGTCGATCATATCCGCCGAAACATCAATGTAAGCGGTCTCGATCGGGGCCAGCGGGTCCTCGCGATACTCAACCGGAACGTGCTCCCTACCAACCAGCTCTGCTAGAATCGTTCGCGTGCCTTCGTGATAGCCGACGGCGAGCTTGTCGCTGCCGCGACTGGTCTCCACCGCGACGGTCTCACGTCCGTCGATAGAGACGATGCGCGCTTCGGGGCCGATACCGAGCAGCGTTCGCAGAGACCGTGGAACACGGAAGTGAACGATGCGGGTATCATTCCCCTTTTCAACGAATGAGAGCCGGACTGCGGTTCCCGCGGCCGCCCGAAACGCGGCGATCAGCTCTCGCCACTTGGAGACCGGCTTCCCATCCACCGCGGTAATCAGCGCACCGGGCGGTATGCCGCTTTCCGCCGCGGGGCTGGGCTTCCCGCCGAGCGTGGCCACGATGTCGCCGATTCGTAGAACATCATCCGCGACCAGAGTGTAGGTCGCGTCGATCGATCCCGGCGCCTGCGGCACGACCGCGGTCGTGACGGTCCGCCCGTCGGCCTTCTTGATTGTGAACTGGACGGGCTTGTCGAGTTTCTTGAGGATTGCCGCGCTAACATCGCGGCGCGAGGGGTTTTCCGCATCGTCGCAGTGCACGATCAGGTCGCCGGGTTCGATACCGGCCTGGGCGGCGGCGCCGTCGCGACGGACCTGGGTGAACTTGGTCTGCGGCTCACTCGACGTTGCGGATTCGATGGCCGCGAACTGCGCCTGAATTGTCGCTTGCCCGCGGGAATTCTGCTTGGGGCGAACGAAGCCGCCCACCAGGCGCCCGTCCGGTTTCTGCACCTTGAATGCTATGTCCGTCTCGGCGTTGTCCCGGATCGCGTTGGCGATATCGGCAAAATTAGGATGGGGTTTGTCGTTCCAATTCAGCACTGTATCGCCAACGTCGATACCGGCCAGGTATGCGCGGCCACGCTGGTCAACCGATCCGAAACGGGCGAGCGGCGCCAATCCCAAAACGTTGACCGTGCCCGGATCCGTCGGATCGCTCGGATAAAGCGACAGCAGCGGCGGTATTTCAATCCGCACGCGCTGCGGGCCCACGCCGGCGGGGCCGGATCGCTCCACGTAGATGTCGCCTTTAATGCAGCCGAGGGTGCTGAGTACTTCGCTGGCATTGGCGTCGGTCACGGATACGCCGCCGATTTCGACGATGCGGTCTCCGACGCGCGGGTTAATCGGATTCGACGAGTCGGCCTCCGGTCCGACAGCGACGATTTCTCCGGTGACGCCTGGGGCGATGCCGACCATCAGACGCCGAATGTCGCGGGAGCTCTCAGGGTTGTTGTACGTCGGCTTGATGTAGATCGGTGGTTGAACTTGCCCGTTGCGCTCCACGACGAACTCGATCGGCTCGTGCGGCGGAGCAAGCAGCACCGCGAAACGCACTTCGTTGAACTCGATGACCTTCTCGCCGCTCACCTGGCGGATGACGTCGCCGGGCAGCAGTCCCGCTTTGTCGGCCGGACTGTCCGGCTCGACGTATGCGATCCGCGGCGGCGGCGCTTCCATGCCGATCAGAAACACCACCATGAACAAAAGGCAGGCGAGGACGATGTTCATGATGACCCCGGCCGAGACAATCGCCATGCGATGCCCGACCGGCTTGTTGACGAACGACCTGGGATCGTCCTTGAAGCGCAGCTCGTTGGCCTTGTCGTCGAAGTCCTCCTGGCCCAACATCTTCACGTAGCCGCCCAGCGGCAAGATGTTAAATGAATATCGCGTCTCGCCCCTGGTAAACCCGAAGAGCTCCCGCCCGAAGCCGACTGCGAAACGCTCCACGCGCACGCCCGCCCACTTGGCCACCGCGAAGTGCCCAAGCTCGTGAATAAAGACGATCAGAGAGAACCCCGCAAGCATGGCGAGATAAGGCCAGACCGTCCCCCAGCTCCTCAGCAACGCGGACTCCGCGAGAAAGGCCGCGGCGTTTGCCGCTAGCAAGTCATACATCGAGTTACCTCTTGTCGGGCCCGGCGATCAGCGTCGAGAAGCTCGTCAAGCGTCGGCGACTCCTTGAAATCATGCTCCCGCAGCGCCCGCTCCGTGAACCGCGCGATGTCCCGATACGCAATCGCCCCGCCGCGGAACAACTCCACCGCCGCCTCATTGGCCGCGTTGAGCACCGCCCCGCAGGTCCCTCCGCGCCGCGCAACCTCGTGTCCAAGACGGATTGCCGGAAACCGCTTCGGGTCCGGCGAGTGAAACGTCAATTGCCCGGTGCGAAACAGGTCGAGCTTCGGCGACGGACAAGGCTTCCGTTGCGGGTAGGTGAGCGCGTACTGGATCGGCGTGCGCATATCCGGCGTGCCGAGCTGCGCCACGATCGATCCGTCGTTGAACTCCACCATGGAATGGACGATAGACTCCGGATGCACGACCACGTCAATCTGCTCGCAATCAAGATCGAATAACCAGCGGGCCTCCACGATCTCCAGGGCCTTGTTCATCATCGTCGCCGAGTCGATGGTGATTTTCGGACCCATGTTCCACGTCGGATGGCGAAGCGCCTCTTCCAGCGTGACCTCCTCCATCGCCTCGACGCTCCAAGTGCGAAAAGGTCCGCCCGACGCAGTCAAGTAGATCGTGCGAACGTCCTCCCGCCGACCGGCCTGAAGGGCCTGGAAGATGGCCGAGTGCTCGCTGTCCACCGGAACGATCGTCGCCCCGCTGCGCCTGGCCATTGGGATCATCAGCGATCCCGCGACCACCATTGCCTCCTTGTTGGCGAGAGCGATGCGGCGTCCCAACTCGACCGCCCGCAGTGTCGCCAGTAGTCCGCACACCCCGACCACGGCGCACACAACGCAATCGGCTTCGACTTCGTTTACGAGGCGGGTCAGTGCGGCGGGACCGGCGAACACATCGGGCCTGTAACTAAGCGCCCCCCTGGCCTCCGCCGCAAGCCCGTCGCAGGCAATCGCCACCGCCCCCGGTCGAAAGCGATTGGCCTGTTCGACCAGTTCCTGTCCGCGCGACCCGGCGGCGAGTCCGACAATCTCCCATTCATCGCCGAGCCCGGCCAGCACGTCCAGCGTGCTTCGCCCGATGGATCCCGTCGATCCCAGAATTATGACACGTTTACTCATCGAGTCGCGGACCCCGGCGCCGTCCGGGACGTTCAAGAAACCAGCAGCGGGGTATGATAGGATCGTCGGCGCGGCCGGACAAGACAGCCAAGTGCCTATCCCATAACCCCTCTCCCCCACCGGGGGAAAGGGTAGGGTGAGTCGGGGAAAAGGGGTCGGGAGTGAATGGCACTGCCGCCGATTTCGAGGGGGTACGGCGCAGAGATTGAGCGTCAACTCGTTTGCATGCTGACGGCGTTGAGCGATTGGCTGCCGCGGGGTGCATCCGTGCGCGCGTCGGCGTCGATTTTTGCCTGTTGCGGGGGCCCTCCCTGGCTAAAATCCCCGCTTGGAGACCCTCCTTGGTTCCCGTTGCAAATGGTTTGACCAAGGAAGGTCTCCATGTCATTGTACAGACCGTCACGCTCCCTGCCACAACGATTTCGCCTGGTTCTGGCTTCGTTTCTTCAGCGACCCGGCCTGCCCTTTGCCGATCCCGGCGCGCCGGGACCGGAAGAAGCCGTTCAGAAAGCGTTCGACGATGAAGATGCCTCTTTCGCCGCGGACGAGGACCTCGTGTACACCCCGACGATTACCTTGTGGGCTTTCCTGTCCCAGGTGTTGTTCAAAGACGAGCAACGATCCTGTGTCGCGGCCGTGGTCCCGGCGCGCCGGGATTGCTGGTGGCCTTGGAACGCGGCCCTTGCTCCAACAACACGGGGGCATTCGTCAGACCCTGTTGCAGTCGGGGCGCGCGTCGGGGCATAGGCCACGCGAACTGAGTTTCACCGCGGCCATGCCAGCGATCGCCGCGAGCTGGATGGTCATGGTGGTGAGTGCTGCTTCCGTGGCCGCGGGTCTGATCCAGGCCGCCCGGGCCAACTTGAGCGTGTACCGGGTCGGCCACCGTCCCGATCGTGTGGAGCCGCGCGCCGTCAAACGTCGTCCCAAGCCGCACGACCTGCTCACCAAACCACGCGCTCAAGCCCGCGCCGAACTGCTCGCACAGAGACCGGAGAAATCGTCGTAACCTTGGAAACCAAGCGGCAGTGCCATTCACTCCCGACCCCTTTGTCTTGTCTTCCCCCGACCCCTTTGTCTTCCTCGTCGAAACGGGGTCGAGGAATTGCGCGGGCCAGTGACGGCCGCGCCGCATAGAAACCAATCGGTGCGGACGCGGCATCGTCACGGGGCATCGTGGAGTCCCGGAGGGTTACGGCAGAGTCGGCAGGTTGGGATCGTTCGGATCCTGCACGCCGGGTGGATACGTGGTGATGCCTGTCGGATCCCACACTTCCGTGATAGGAATAGAGCACAGTCGCCGGCGAGAAAAGTGCCTTTTGCGAAACCGTTTCGGCGTGTTAGTCGAAGAAGACCACGTTGTTGCCGGACGGATGGCGCCTGCCGGATACGCGTGGGCGGTTCCATTCGTCGGGGATTTCCGCGAGCTTATCGAAGCGGTACGGGGCGTTGGCGTTGGCGACTCGGCCCTTCAATTTGGGCGCGTCGTTGAGCGACTGGTTGTGGGCGCGGGCGTTAACCTATGTGGAGTCCGCGTACAACAGCGTATGCGTCGTGTCCTTGTACGCCGCCGAGTTGGGGTTGAAGATCAACTTCTCGGAATCGGTGGTTGGTTTCAGGCCGGTCATGTTGTTGATGCCATAGCTCCAGCGAATCGTGTAATCCACAGGGAGCTTATAGAGATCGCCGATACCAAGCGCAGTAGTATCAGTCCCGGTTTTGTCTCCTACGGGATACATCCGCGATGGATCTCCGTCGTTGGGGCAGGCCGCCACCTCAAGCGGTCGGCGGTCCTCGCCGAGAATGATGCGCGTCGGCTCAAAGGCGCCGAACACGCTGCCGCCTCCCGTGGCTGGTGTGGCGGAGCGCACGGGGAAATACTCGTGGTTGTTGTTCGGATAAAGCTGCGTTGACAGGGCCATCCCCCTTAAGTTCGACACGCAGACAGTATTGCGTGCCTGCTACCGCGCCGAGGCCAGAGACGGAAGGAGGATGGACACCAGGAGGGCGATAATCGCGATGACGACCAGCAGCTCAATCAAGGTGAAACCGCGGATCGAGCTCTTTAGACGGTTATGGGGAAACATTGTTTCTTTTCTTTCTATGGACAGACTTTCCACTTCGACACTGTCGCAATCTGACAGAGTCATCTGGATCACCTCTTAGTTACTTCGTTACACGAGATGTTGAAACCGAGGACGCCGGTTCAACAACATCGACACTGTTTTGACATGATTTCTCCTCTCACATTGCTGGCCTGTAGTGTACGCTCCACAAGTGTGGAGACTATTTGCCGTTCGTAAGCGGCGCAAACAACTGCGCAATGAAATCCTTGACAGCGGCCGACGCGGCACTGTTCAGACCGTCGACGGCTCCCCGGCTAGCGGCTTCGAGGCACCCGCCCGCAAAGAACGCGGAAATATACACAATGCAACCGGTGATGATTCGTGCGTGCTTCTTCAATCGCTTTGCTCCAGGGTAAAACGCATTCCAGTCTTCTTCACGACAATTTCGACTTCTTTCAAGGTCCGGTCGGGGATAGTGCCCGCGACTGAAGGCGTGCGTAGAGCCGAGCGGCTTGATACGCACCGTCGTCTGTGCCATCGACAAATACCTTCACTTGGCGCGGAATCAGAAAGACGGACGCACCGATTCCAAGATGCAGTTCGCGGTAACGCTCGTGGGTCAGCTCCACGTCGATGCGCTCACCGGTTTCGGTGACAAGTTGGGCACGGACCCGCGGACCGGCGGCGTTGATCGAAGCCACCGTTGCGCGGATGGTCGGTTCGCCGTTGGCGTGCCGCTCGACCGACCAGTCATGCGGACGAACGAAGATGCGCACATCCGCCGCGGAGCGGACGCATTCGGGGGGGGCATCAATGGCCAATTCGTCGAAGTGCACCATACCGGCTTCGACCCTGCCGCGGAACACATTTACATGTCCGAGAAAGTTCATCACAAACTCACTTGCGGGATCGTGGAAGACTTCGTCGGGCGTTCCGATCTGTTCGACGCGCCCTTGATTCATTACCACTACGCGGTCGGCCAACTCCAGGGCCTCCTCCTGATCGTGGGTGACGAAGACGCTGGTGACGTGGATTTCGTCGTGGAGCCGGCGCAGCCACTGCCGCAACTCCTGGCGCACGCGGGCGTCGAGGGCTCCGAAAGGCTCATCGAGCAGCAGCACTCTCGGTTCGACGGCGAGGGCCCGGGCCAGGGCGATGCGCTGCCGCTGCCCGCCGGAGAGCTGAGCGGGGTAGCGGTCGGCAAGCCAATCGAGTTGCACGAGCTTGAGCAATCCGTGGACCCGCTCGCGGATTTCGACGCGAGACGGACGTTGGCGGCGCGGGCGGACGCGCAGGCCGAAGGCGACGTTTTCGAAGACCGTCATGTGTCGGAACAGGGCGTAGTGTTGGAAGACGAAGCCGACGCGGCGATCGGCGACGCGCTTGCCGCCGACGTCTTCGTCGTCGAAGCGCACGCCGGCGCTGCCGGGGTCGGCGGACTCCAGGCCGGCGATGATGCGCAGGAGCGTCGTCTTGCCTGAGCCGGAAGGCCCTAGCAAGGCGACCAATTCCCCGGTCGGAACGCCCAGCGAAACGCGATCGAGGGCAACGAAACTCCCGAATGTTTTGGTGATGTTGCGGACTTCGATGCTCATGATTCCCCCCCTTCACGGCGATCGCGTGAAAGCTCCGCGAATTGCCTCCGCGATTTCCACTCCACAAGCGTTTTGAGACCCAACGTTACCAGTGCTAGCATCGTGAGGATCGATGCAACCGCGAACGCGGCCGCGAAGTTGTATTCGTTGTACAGAATCTCGACGTGCAGGGGCATAGTGTTGGTCAACCCGCGAATGTGCCCGGACACGACCGACACCGCGCCGAACTCGCCCATGGCCCGGGCGTTGCAGAGAATTACGCCGTAAAAAAGGCCCCACTTGATGTTTGGGAGCGTGACGCGGAAGAAAGTTTTCCAACCGCTCGCTCCGAGCGACAGTGCGGCCTGCTCCTCCTCGTTGCCCTGGGCCTGCATCAGCGGAATGAGTTCACGGGCGACGAACGGAAAGGTGACGAAGATCGTCGCCAGGACGATGCCGGGCACGGCGAAAATTATGCGGATGTTGTGCTCGGAAAGCCAAGGCCCGAACCAGCCTTGCAGTCCGAAGAGAAGGACGTAAACAAGCCCGGAAATCACCGGCGACACCGCGAACGGAAGATCGACGAGGGTGATCAGGATACTCTTGCCCCGGAAGTTAAACTTGGCAATGGCCCAAGCGGCCGCTACGCCAAAAACAAGATTGCAGGGCACGGCGATGCCCGCCGCGAGAAGAGTCAAACGAATTGCCGAGAGGGCGTCGGGCTCGCGCAGCGACGTCCAATACACGCTCCAGCCCTTCGCCAGCGCCTGGGAGAACACGGCCGCCAGGGGTATGAAAAGGAAGAGGCCGACGAAGCCAAGGGCGGCGCCGATAAGCAGCACGCGTACGACGGCGCCCTCGCCGACGGCGCGGGCCGGATCGCGTGACGCGGGTAGAGTGAAAATGGTGGCAGTCTCGCTCAAGATATTCCCTCAGACCCTATCCCCAGCCCCCTCACCCTGCCCTCTCCCCCAGGGGGGAGAGGGGTATTAGTGAAGGAACTTATGCGAACGCGCGGCGCCGCGCGCTCCACCACTGCAAGACATTGATGAACAGCAATAACACAAACGAGACGACCAGCATGGCGACGGCAATGGCCGCAGCGCCCGCATAGTCGAACTGTTCGAGTTTGATGACGACGAGCAGGGGCACGATCTCGGTTCGCATGGGCATGTTGCCCGCAATGAAGATGACCGACCCGTACTCGCCGAGGGCCCGAGCGAAGGCCAGAGCGAAGCCGGTCAGCGCCGCGGGTCCGATTTCCGGCAAAATCACCCGGAGCACTGTCTGAGCGCGGGAAGCTCCCAGACTCGCCGATGCCTCCTCCACTTCGCGATCAAGGTCTTCGAGCACGGGTTGAACGGTACGGACCACGAACGGCAGTCCGATGAAAGTGAGCGCGACCACCACGCCGAGCCAGGTAAACGCGACCTTCACGCCGAGCGGTTCGAGGATTCGGCCAATCCAGCCGTTGGAAGCGTAGAGCGAGGTGAGCGCGATGCCCGCCACCGCCGTCGGCAGAGCGAAGGGCAGGTCAACGAGAGCGTCGATCAGCTTGCGGCCGGGAAAGCGATAGCGAACCAGCACCCACGCCAGAATCACGCCGAACACGGTATTGATAACGCCGCCCACGAGCGACGCTCCGAGGCTCAGTCGAAACGCCGCCAGCACGCGTGCATCGCTTACAGTGTGCCAGAAGCTCGACCAGGTCATCGTGGTAGTCTTCAGGAACAGCGCGGCGAGAGGCACAAGCACAACCAGGCTCAGGTAGGTAAGCGTAATGCCCATAGTGATCCCGAACCCGGGCATGACATTCCGTTTCTTGAGTGTCAAAGTCATGGCACGATTCGCCCGCGTCCTTCGCCTATCAATTCATCCGATCCACAGACCCTCGACGCGCACTTGCAGCCCGTCCTTCGTCCGGTTCAGGTAGTTCACCAACCCGCTATGCCGCCATTGCAACATGCACATTCGCGGCTGGAAGAAGTAACGCATCCCGATCCGAATCTCACTGCGCGCCAGGCGGATCAGCCCTTCGTAGGCCTCCGCGATGTAATAGCCGAGATCCTTGAACCCGCTCTGGCGGCCCCGCAGAGGCCCGGTCACGCACCAGTTGATTACACCCGTGCGCCAATCGACGTCCATTGCCACGCCGCAATGGGTAATCGGGCAACCGCACGACATTCCCAACGGACGCCCGATCAGGATGTCGCCAGGCTTAATATCCATTTCTCGTGTGATAATGGGATTGTGTGGGAGAATGGCCTCCCGCGGTCCGGGTTCTTCGGGGAAATGCTCTAGGTAGAAGTCGAATTCCCGACCCAAGCTGTCGTGCCAGTTCGATTCGCTGTACATAGGCAGCGAGACGGACTCCCGCTTTCCCTTGAGTCTCGCCCGTCCATCGCCTCCCGCCGTCGCCACGTCACGGGCGTTGGTCCCCACAGGCGCCTGCGCAACATCGGCGCCGACGGCGATGGCCGACTGTTCCGGGTCGCGAAGGTGAATGCAGCGATCGAGAAGTTCCGGGCTTTGCGCCAGATGAGCCGCGAATTCCCCGCACTTGCGAAATCCACACAAACCGCAATCCAGCCCGGGCAATGCCGTTTCCTTAGTGGTCATGCACACGCTCCAGTTTTCGCCCGCCCGCGACTTGTGATCGGGCTTAGTTCCCCGACGACTCGCGGCAAGAGGTCCAGAAACCGTTCCACATCTTCCTCGGTGTTGAAGCGGCCTAATGTGATCCGCAGCGATCCGCGGGACCTGAACGCGTCCATGCCCATCGCCATCAATACATAAGAGGGCTCGCCCGCTTTGTTTGTACTGCACGCGCTGCCGGTCGAGACCGACACCCCGGCCTCATCGAGCGCCAGCAGCAATTTGATGCTCTCGCCCTCCAGCCCGGCAAACGCCAGGCATACGTGCCCCGGCAAACGCCGATAACGGTCGCCGATCAGGTAGGCGTCGAGATTCTGTGCAAGCACACCGTCGATCACCCGCTCGCGGAGCCGCACCAGCCGCGCGGTCTCTTCGCCGCGCGACTCAATGCTGATACGTGCCGCTTCTCCCAGACCTACGATGGCCGCGACATTTTCAGTGCCCGAGCGCAGTCCGCCCTCCTGCCCCCCGCCAAATACCAAAGGAGAAAGCGTTACGCCTTCACGGACGATCAGTGCGCCGACCCCTTTGGGTCCGTACAGCTTGTGCCCGGATATGGACAACAGATCGATGCCGTCGCGATGAATGTCCAACGGAATCCTGCCAGCAGCCTGAACCGCATCCGTGTGAAACAGCACGCCCTGACCTCGGGCTATTCGTGCCAGTTCGCGCACGGGCTGGAGCGTGCCGACGATGTTGTTCGCGGCCATAACGGAGACAATTCGCGTCTTCGGACGGATGGCTTGGGCAAGTTCATCCGGCTCGATAATGCCGCTCGTGCCCACCCTCAGAAACGTGACTGCTACGCCTTCGGCGGCGAGTTCCCGGCACACCTCGCGAACGGCCGGGTGCTCGATACTGCTGGTAATCACATGAACGGATTGTCCACGGAACGCCCGGACGACCCCCAGGATCGCCAGATTGTCCGCTTCGGTGCCGCCGGCTGTGAACACGACTTCGCTCGCCTTGGCGCCGCAGAGTGCAGCGGTACTGACCCTTGCCTGCTCGACGGCGTCCCTCGCCGCACGACCGTCGTAGTGCAAACTCGACGGGTTCCCGAACGCGCCGTCGAGATAGGGGTGCATCGCCGCCCGCACGCGCGGATCCAGCGGCGTGGTAGCGGCGTTGTCGAAGTAGATTCGCGCCGTGCCCGTCATGCTCATTCACCTCTGTAGAACGTCTGATTTTCCAGTGGCCGCACAACGCCGAAGTGCGATTGCCACCCGATCGTCTTCTTACCGACGCAGATCGTGCACGTTCCCACCGGCGGGTTGCCGCGCAACAGTAATTCCCCCTCGACGTGCTCAGTCGCTTCGATCCGATCGACGAGTGGATCAATGCCGATTCCGTGCAGCGCATTAACCTCGCGCACACGTATCCCCGGTGCGGCATCGAGAATGCGCGCCCGGAACACTTCCCGTTCCGCTTGGGACACCAGATCGATCTTCGTGACGACTGCAATATCCGCCAGGCTGAGCATGGGCCCGATCTTGCGCGGCAGATTCATGCCGCTAGTCGCCTCAAGCACTACAATGCCCAGTCCGCCGTCGACATACGGTGCACATCGCAGGCATAGCCCCGCAGTTTCGACAAGCAGCACATCGTGCGCCAGCTTCTCCGCCCATTGCAGGGCCTCGCCCAGCACCATGACGCTACAGTGATCGGGGCATAGCTCGCCGGAATAGACCTTCTTCGTGGCGATGCCGAATTCGGCGGCCAGCTCCTCGTCCTCGGCCGCGAATTGCACGTCAATTTTGAGGAAGGCGACTCGCCGACCTGCCGCCAGCAGTTTGCGGATTACGTGCCGCAGCACCGAGGTCTTGCCCGTCGTCGCGGAACCTGCGCAAATGGCCAGCTTCATGCCACTGCCTCCATGTCCTTCATCGTGAGGAGTCCGCCGGATCGAATGCGGTCGCGGAAGTAGGAGAGCAGATCGTCGGCGCGGCGGACCCTGCCCGCGAGGAGGCGTTCGGGTTCGCCGCTCTGAACGACCTTGGTCATCGCTCCGTTGGCCAAGACGATGCGAAAGTCGGAGAGCAGGGCGATGTAGGGATCGTGGGTCACGAAAACGAAGATCTTTCGGTATTCCCGCAGAAGCGCCAGGGCGCGCATGCGGTGGATGCCCGCGTTTTCGATCTCGTCGAGCAGCACGATCGGAGAATTGCCAATGACCACTGCATCGGCAATCAGCATGGCTCGGGTCTGGCCCCCGGACAACTCGGTCATGCGAGATGCCGGTAGGATTGCTTCGCCGGTCAAAGAGTTCGCAAACGCCATCGTGGCCGTCACTGCTTCATCCGTTGACGCACCGTTCGATTTCCGAATCTCCGCGTGAATCGAAAGGAAGTCCTTAACCGGCAGGTCCGAGAGAAAGTTCGTATGTTGGGTTATCAGAGCGATCGGATGGTGCGCGGGATCGTCGCGGTACTCCTGCCCCGGTGCGACTCCGTTAATCAGCACCCGGCGCCCTGTGGGCGTAGAACCATCCGCAAACAACTCAATGTCATTGATGAGCGTCGTCTTACCGGACCCTGTCGGCCCCACGATGCTCACGACATCCCCCATCTTCAACTCTACTTCTCCCACCGGCTCCGGCGCTCCGTCCTTTCCGTTGCCGCCAATCAATGTGATTCGATCGATCATGTTTCCGCTCGTCCTTTCACTTTCCGGGGCCGTAAATCTCGTCGAATAGGCCGCCGTCCTTGAAATGCGTCTTCTGCGCCTTTTGCCATCCGCCGAATACAGCGTCCACGGTGAAACGCTCTAACTTTGGGAAGCGGGCCAGATCGTTGGGGTCGGCCTGCTCCGGATCCACCGGTCGATAGAAGTGCCTGGCCGCTATCCGCTGACCCTCGGGCGAATAGAGGTACTGAAGATACGCCTCCGCCGCCTCGCGCGTATGTCGTTTGTCCACCACCTTGTCGACCACCGCAACCGGCGGCTCCGCGAGGATGCTGATGGACGGGACGACAATCTCAAGTTTGTCCGGTCCAAGTTCCTTCACGGCCAGGAAAGCTTCGTTCTCCCACGAAAGAAACACGTCGCCCATCTCCCGCTCCACAAACGTGGTGGTCGATCCGCGGGCCCCGGAGTCGAGGACAGGAACCTTTTTGTAGAGCGCCGTTACGAACTCCTTGGCCTTGTCGTTCGCTTTGCGCACCGCGTCCGCGTAGGCCGGATCATTGAGCTTGCTGAAATCGCCCAGCTCGCGCTTGAGGATGTAGCCCCAGGCCGCCAGATAGTTCCAACGCGCGCCGCCCGATGTTTTCGGATTCGGCGTGATGATCTCAATGCCCGGCTTGAGCAGGTCGTCCCAATCCTTGATGCCTTTGGGATTACCTTTTCGGACCAGAAACACGATCGTGGATGTGTACGGCGAGCTGTTGTGCGGGAGGCGCTTCTGCCAATCCGTCGCAATCAGGCCGGCGCGCTCTGCGATCTCGTCTATGTCGTATGCCAGGGCCAGCGTAACGACATCGGCTTCGAGTCCATCGATGACCGCTCGAGACTGCTTGCCGGCGCCGCCGTGCGATTGGCGGACGGTTATGGTCTGTCCCGTCGTCTCTTTCCAGTGCTTGATGAAGGCTTTGTTGAACTCCTGGTAGAGTTCACGGGTTGGATCGTAGGAGACATTAAGAATAAGCAACGGCTCTCCCGCCGCCGCGAAACGGCCAACCGTGGGAAGCGCAACGAGCGCGGCGAGTGCACCGCACAGAAGTTTTGCAGATGACCAATTCATTATGTCCGAACCTTTCCAACCATGAGTTACCCAAAACGAACCACAAATGCGCGCAAAGAATCTCCGTGCCGATAGCGCCGGCTGTTGCGCTCGGTTTGATTCGGTTATTCCAGATACCCCAGCGACCGAAGACGCTGACGAATGAGCTCGACTTCGTGAGGCGAAAGACCCGATGCGTCGGCTTCCAGTTTTCCGCCCGCGATCACGTCGCGGAGGACGTGAACCGTAAAGTCGTTCACGCTGCGAAAACCGGTTCCCTGGATCATCCTTTGCACGTTCTCATAGAGCTCGCGGGGGATCTTTAGTGTTACCCGGGCTGGCGAGGCCCGCTTTTCTCGGCCCATCCAACCGCTCCGTATCCTGTCGTACTACGATTGGAGTATATCACGTACTCCAATCGTAGTCAAGAGATTTATTTGAGTTGCCGGATGGCGGGATCAACTCCACTGTAGAAGTCTCTCGCCGAGCAGTGCTCAGGGCTGGGAATCAATTTTTGGGGAGGGATGGGGTGCGAGAAGGCGTAGTTGGGCGGATTGTTCGGCGAGTGAGGCGTCAAACTGCCCGAGTGGAACCCATTTTACATCGAAGCTGCCGTTTTCAAAGAGAATCACGCCTCGACCGTTGGGACCGAGTAGACGGGGCAGCCGAATCGTCCAGGCGGCCAGGATGGCACGTGAGGAGCCGCGCAGGATTCTGGTCTCGTTGGGCGAGAGCCATGCGTCTATGAGGCGCGATCGCGGATCACGGGGCACGTCGAGTTCCAGGTTGAGCGGCAGAGCGCCGCCTTCGCCCATTCTTGAGGAGTACTTGGCAGCGTACTTGCGGAGTTGAGCCAGGATGTTGTGCTCGCGGCGCCAGTCGCCGAGGAAGGCGATGAAGATCAACAACGCGCCGGTGCTAATGAGCAGGAAAACGACCGATCGCAGAATCCGGCGAGGAGGGTGGCGAACGCCGGAAGTCGTCGCGTGTGAATCTCCGACTGCGCTATGCGGCATGCGGCTTAAGCACCTGTTTCGGAAACCCAAACCCCACCCTCTCTCTTGGAAAGGTCTAGGGCTTAATAGGATGCTCTCCTACAACTCTTGTAGGTCGCCGAGAAGCGCCAAGCCTGCTCGCTTACGGAAACCGGCGTCCTCCAAGGCGCGGCCATGGCCGCCGGACGATCACTTTTCATCGTCTTCCGGGTGGATCGCGGTCTGATCCGCGCTTGAAGCCAGTGCCTCCAGGGCGGAGATTGGGTCGACTTCGTCACCGGACATAACCACGTTCTTTGACGTGCCGATCCGCGCCGCGCCCGATCCGGCCGAAGCTTTGGCAGAGGCGAGCTTGGTACGAATTTGGACGATTTCGCCGTCGCCTGGTTCGCCGTTGATCTGAACCGTGAAGACCACTGGGCCGATCACGACCTGATCGCCGGCTTCGAGTTCTTCCTCCGTGACGCGGCGATTATTCAGAAACGTTCCGTTGGCCGCTCCGAGGTCCTTGACCGAGACCGCATCTTCATCGACGAAGAACTCGCAATGCCGCCGCGATACCGTCGCCAGCGGGATGCGGATGGTGCAATCGTCCTTGCGTCCGACCGTGGTCGCACCGGGATGCAATACGAACTCCCGCCGGCTTCCGTCCTCCCGAAACATGATGAGTTTGGCGTTAATCATCCGAAACCACCTTCCGCGACCATTCTACGCTCACGCTCGCCGCTTACGCCCGCCCTTGGATCTGATCGGTGCGTTGCAGCACACCTTACGTTGTACTATACCCCAAGGCGGGCTTTCGTTCAAACGCGGTAGTACCACGGAACCCGATGGAGGCGGGTCGAGCCGGCGGCAGGCCTCAGGCTAAGCAATGCCCCCCCGCAGGTATCACATTATTTTACGATACGGGCGACAACCGCAGACCTGTCGCTGACACTTCCGGAGCGGTCAAGTCGACAATCGTTAACTATCTCACAACGTTGCGACGCCGGTGATTTTCCCGCCACGACGAATTGGTGGTTGTCCTTGGCTTCTCCGTATGCAATCAACCCAGCAAGCAAGGTGTGTCGGCGTTGATAAAACCGCGTGCTCATTCCTCGGCATCTTCACCCTGACCGGGTCAGCCCTTCTTTCAACCAGCGCTGAACCAATCGCTGCGGCGTCGTTCGGCAACGCCGTGCCTCGCGGAGGAGTTGTTTCCACGTCGCGGGCAATACCTCAATCACTCCGATTTCGGGACGCACGAAAACCGTATCTTCGTCTTCCTCAAGGTCTGATTGGAAGGCGGTCGAGTCGTGCGTCTCCCAGAACCTTGCCTCTTCCTTTTGCGTGCGAAAATCAGGTATTCGACGTTTCATTTCTGCGGCCTCCGCTTTAGGAAGAAGCGACGCTCCTTATCCGTCATCTGACGAGCGGTAACGCACAACGCCGCCCCACCGTCCAACAAACGCAACACGATGAACAGATATCGGCCTGCAAGCGTTTGCCCATACGCCAGTCTTGTTCCGCTGCGAGACTTCATCAGCAGCGGGCGCGAGAAGCAAACCTCCTCTATTTCATCGGGCGTTACGCCGTGACGGGCAATGTGCGCCCGATTTTCCTGGTTCCATTCTAGCCTGGTTATTCTATGCATGACACCTACTGCCAGGGCGCAATTCTCCGCGAAGGTCAAAACGCCGCGACGCCGGTGATTTCGCGGCCCACGATGAGTTGGTGGATCGTCTCCGTGCCCTCGTAGGTGATGACGCTTTCGAGGTTGAGCATGTGCCGCACCGGGCAGCACTCCACGCTGATGCCGCCGGCCCCGAGGATGTCGCGGGCCTCGCGGGCAATGTCCAGACCGAGGCGGACGTTGTTCCACTTGGCCAGCGATACCTGGGTATGGTGCATTTTGTCGGCGTCTTTGAGGCGGCCCAGTTGCAGTGCCAGAAGCTGACCAGTCGTGATCCGCCGGACCATCTCGGCGAGGCGAATCTGCATGTGTTGTTTGTCGATGAGCGGCTCGCCGAAAAGTACGCGGTTGCGGCAGAACTCGAGGGCTTCGCGATAGCAGGCCATTGCGGCGCCAATGCCTCCCCAGGCGATGCCGTATCGGGCCTGAGTAAGGCAGGAGAGGG
>Ga0209777_10004177_pt1 | contig 17233 bp, 5 predicted proteins | sample FrelakmetHBP12HB_FD_187147 | JGI IMG/M metagenome (GOLD analysis project Ga0209777, IMG submission 187147) | Freshwater lake sediment microbial communities from the University of Notre Dame, USA, for methane emissions studies -HBP12 HB (SPAdes)... | ecosystem: Environmental > Aquatic >...
ACCAGGCCTGGACCTTGCCACGGGCCTGCACGCGTAGCGCCGTGGTGCCCGGGGCGGAGAGGAAACGGAACCATTCCGCCGCCGGCTGGCCCGCCTGGATATCGAAGGGGATCACGCCGGCATCGTCATACCAGCGCATCGCCAGCGGCGTGCGGGCCTGCGGCGCGGGCGCGTCCTGCCGGCGCAGCACCACATGGCCGCGCCCCGCATGATCGTAACGGATCAGGACGGGATTGGCGCCAGCCTTGAGCTGCACCGGTTGCGCGAGATCGGCCAACCGGGCGCCGTTCACATACAGTGCCGCGGGCGTGAGGATGGGCGAGGTATGGCTCTTGTCCGCGGGCGGGGTGCGGCTGACCTCGAGGGCTGCGGTCAGGGCTTCCGCCACGGTCACGGAGGTCCAGAGATAATAGGTCTTCCCCTCCTTCTCGGATTCGTAGCGCGTCTCGTTGTGGCCGCCGCCCGGATTGCCCAAGCAGAGGAAGTCGTCGGTCACGGTGCGTTTCAGTCCATGGTAGCCCTGGTGGCCCGAATCGCCTTCCTTGCCCATGCGCCAGGAGAAGTCGTAGGGTTTCCAGGTGAAGGCCTTGCCCTTGACCGATACCGGCTGGGCTGGATTGACAGCGGTCAGTTTCGCCAGTTCGGCGTCAAGCGCGGCGGCATCGCCATCGTCGGGCAGCGGGCCCAGCACGTAGAACTGCGGGCCGAAGCCGTGGAGTTGCCTGGCCCAGGCGCGATCGTCGGTCGCGGGCAGCATGGCGGTGGTAGCCAGGGTCGCGGTTTCGCGGGCCCAGGCGAAGCGCCGCGCCTCCAAGCCTATGGTCTTGTTGTCGGCCGTAACCGGCATGCGGAAATCGCCGTACGTGTTGTCCATGGTGGGCACGAAGGCGACTGTCCATTCCTGGGCCAGGTCCCGTTGCCGGACGGGGCGCTCGTCTTTGGGCGGCGGATTGACGTGCGGCTTGCCCGGGGTGAAGACGACGACCTGCGCTTCGTAGGATTCCAAGGGCAGTTCGACCCGGGTGCCCGTCGCGGTCTCCTCGATCACGCGCAACGGGCGGGTGGCGCCGGTCCAGGGATTCCAAAGTTCGACGGCGCCCTTGGCGCGGAATTCGACCACGGCATCGGGCGTGGCGTCCATGACCATGTAAATATCGCGCTGGCCGGCCTTGCGATGTAGCGCGCGGACGGTCCCGGTCAGGCCGCGCACGTCCGGCACGAAGGCCTGGCGGATGGCCGTGACGACCGCGTCGCTATTCGTCAGGCGGCTATCGGGCTTGAAGGCGGTGGCCACCAGCGCGGCCAGGGCCGGATCGTCACGCCCCGCATGATCGGAGACGGTCGGCAGAACGCCGACATTGTAGACCTTGCCGCCCGCCTGCGCGAAAGCGGCGGCCTTCTCAATGGTCGCCCAGCGCACCGCCTCCATGTTCGGCAGCACCAGGGCCTGATAGGACGCGCCCGCGTCCTTGACCAGCAGCCGGCCCTGCGCGACCGTGGCGCGGGCCAGGGAATCGTTGTCAATGAACTCGAAATTGATCCCGGCCGCAAACAACTTTTGGGCCAACTCGAAGGCGGTGTTCTTCGCCTGCTCGCCATTCAGCTCCGCCTCGAACGGCGCAACGGGGTAAACCACCGCGACGTCGCAAGCGAGATGGCCCTGGCTCAAGAGATAGGACAGTCGGTCGAAATAGCCGAGAAAGGTGCCCATGTGCGCCCAGTAGGGCATGCGGAAATGGTAGCACGGCGGCGCCCATTCCCAGTACGAGCCGTAGGTCGTGTAATAGAGGCCGTGCAGATTGAGGAGCGTGCAGCCGTAAAGAAAGTTCTCGCGCGTGGCGTGCATCAGCCGTTCCGGCGCCGCACCCCAGCCCAGGCTGTGATAGCCCTCCAGCCAGACGCGCGGCCGTTGATACAGGTCGGCTATGGAAGAAGAGACCTTGCCCTTGATGAGATCGGCGCTCCCGCCCGGCGTGTCATGTCCAGGAGCTGAATACCAACGGATCGCCCGGAAGTAGTCGCCAAATTCATGCGGATCGGTCCCGCGGCCGCCTGGATCGCAGGCAAAGATCAGCCCGCGCGCAGCGTGCCACGCGTAGATGGGCTTGAAGTAGCGTTCCTCCATCAAGGCCATGCGCACGTCGGCGTAATCCATGCGCACCTTGGGCGTGATGCTGCCCAGGTCGTCCCACATCGCGGGCAGGACCTCGAACAGGTCGTAGCCCTTGCGCTTCTGGAACTCCGCCGCAAAATCCGGATTCCACGCGAACTTGCCCGTGCCGATCTGCAGTTCGTCGTTGAAGAAATAGTTCAACCCCTTGGCCGATTTGCCGGGGTTATGATCCTGGAACGGCTGGAACCAGTCGCGGATCACCGTCTCGCCCGCTCCGACCATCAGCGGATTCAGGGACCCGTCATGGCGCTGGGGGCGGAAGGTCCAGACCTCCCATTCGCCCTCCGGCGCCGGCCAGACGATCTTGCTGTCCTTGACGAACGGCGCGAGGTCCACGCCGCCGCGTTGGACCTTCCCCCCGACCACCGGATAGGCATGCGCGGCAAAGTGATCCTTAGAGAAGTCGAAGGTCCTGATCGCTCCGCCTTGCACATGCGGTTGGCGTTCGCCCCCGAGTTCGATGGCATTCAGCTCGGGTTTGGAATAGAAAAGCTTGTTGAAAAGGTTCGGCGCCCCGCGCGGCCAGTCGATCGTGTAAGTGCTCATGCCGATGCCCATGTCGAACTGGGCGCACGCCGCGGCTATCTTGGAATAAACCTTCCACCAGTCCACGGAGAAGATCTCGGGCTGGTCCTGATCCGTCATCCAACCATCCGAGTCGTAATGGGAATAGTTGACCTGGACGCCGCTGATGCCCTTTTTCTTCAGTTCCTTGAGCTGACCGATCATACGGTCCGGGTCCAGGTTGCCGCCAGTCCACCACCAATACGGCACCTCGCCATAGCCGGGCGGCGGATGTTGGAAGCCGGGCAGTACATCCAGTTGGAGATCGCGCGACGGGATACCGCCGCCCTGTTCGGCAAAACCGGTCGCGGCCAGCCAGGCCGCACCGGCGATCATCAGTAAGCGTCTTATCATGATTGTCCTTTTCGTGTATTTCGCGTGTTTCGTAGCCTAACTGTCCCTTTCAGGTTTATTGGCAGGGACGGCGCTCTGCCCCCGTCCGCGGCGCGCAACGGCGTGCGCGCCCTGCCTCATGTTCCCTGATTTCTCAAAACCCCTTTACCTTTGATGAACTTGGGAGCGTTTTCCGCGCGGTACGCACCTGACGGTTGCAGCTTCCCATCGAGATAGAGTTTGCCGATGCGCATTTCGCCCTTGAAGTTCAGATTCAGCGTTGCACCCTCGGAAATATAAACCGCCGTCTTGTCGCCCAGGCCGTGCGCGCTCGCCAGCGCCAGCGTGCCGCCGGCCACCCTCGTTGGCCCCGTGTAGCTGTTGGTGCCGGAGAGGGTCCAGGTGCCGGTCCCCGACTTGGTGACGGCGGTGGTCGCCTGGCCGGCGCGGTCACGGGGGTTGCCGATAGTACCGGTGATTTCACCGGCGCCGGCGGTGCTGCCCTTCAGCACGATGGTCTTGCTGGCGCCATAACCGGAGATCACCAGGCCGCCCGTGAGCTTCAGCAGGCCGGTGCCGGCGTGTTCGAAGGTCACCGTGGATTTCTTCCCGGCCAGGTTCAGCACGCGGTCGGAGGTCTCGCCTGTGCCAGTATACACCAGGGCGCACTCGCCATCCTTCTTCTCCTCGCCCATGACAAGCTCGCCCGCCTCTATGTCCTGGGGCGCGCCCAGGCTGCTGCTGGGTTGGCCTTTGACGTAGTTGTTGAGCGAAGCGACGCGCAGCGTGCCGCTTTCCAGGATCGTCTGACCGGTATAGGTGTTCTTGCCCGAGAGCTGCAAGGCCCCGGCCCCGCATTTCTTGAAGAGGAACGCGCCGCCGCCCGGCCCTTTTGAATCAGAAATGTCAGCCGCAACCGTAACCGTGCCGGTGGTAACATCGAGGCACAAAACCGATCCACCCATCAGGCCGTTGCTATTGACCGAAGATGTAAGGTTTCTGAGAAATTTACCGACTTGCTCGCCGGTGAATTCGCCCGGACCGCCGACACTGAGCCGCAGCGTCGCCGCCTTGTGCATGGTAATATTCGACGGCGTCCATTTCGCTGGATCAGCATGGTAAAGACCCGCGGCCTTTTTCACGATCAGGGTGCCCGGAAAGACGGTGGTCGGTCCGGTGTAAGTGTTTTTGTCGTTGAGCGTCACGGTGCCGCCGGGCACTATATTGAGATACGTCCCATTGTTGCCCAGCATGGTAAAGCCGCCGGCGCCACTCATTCCTCCTGAAATGTTGCAGTTGCCTATGAATTCGGCAATTCCGTTCAATTTAACGGGCCCGCTTAAAGAGCAATGAAAGAGTATCCCGTTGTTGATAGTCAGCGGGTTGGCAAGAACATCATCGGAGGATAGCGTACCGAAATTGTCCAGCGTCACCGGCCCTGTCCCCAGCCCTTCAGCCTTTCTCACGTTAATCTTGCCGCCGTTGATGATAGTCCCGCCACCGTAGGTATTAGTATTGTTGATTTGCAGGATGCCGAAGTGCACATCATGGAAGTTGATCGCAGGCACCTCGTACTCGCCGTAGCTGTTGAGAATCAGGGCGCCGGGGCCGGAGATCACCTCATGGAAACTGATGAAGCAATTTGGATCCCTGTCAGAAGCCGTATTCACGCTGAGATCATCCTTGAGATTTACCGGCACTTTGATGTCAACCCTCCCGCATTTACCCGCGTTGATCACCGGCGCAACGCCGTTAGCACGGTCCCTGGTGAAAGTCAGGCTGTTGCCGCTCACGGTCGTCCCCCCGCAACCATCTCCCAGGACGAGCCGGTTAAGCAGAAATCCTGCGCTCAGGTCATTTTTTACATCACCGGAGCCGCGCTGGTTGAAAATAAAAATGTAATCCGCCTGACCGCCGGCCACCGGCGCAGACCCACTGGTCAGATTGTTCGACCACTTCGAGGCATCACTCCAATTCCCGGCCTCCGCATTACGCCACGTAAAAACATTCGGCTTGCTGCTGTCAATGGGCACCACCGCACCGGCCGGTGCCGGCAGTTTCTGTTGGGGCTTTTCAGCCGGTGGTCGCCTCTCGCTCCCGGCCGCGGGTTTCACAGATGGAGCAACACCGCATGGTTTCTCCTCCGATGCCAGGACAACAGGACCGGGATCCTTGAAATCTCGTGCCGTCGGCGGCAGCTTCGCGGCCTTTACCGGATCGATATATTCAACCAGATCGCGCAATGCGATAACCTTGTAGTTATTATCCTTCAAGTACTGCATCTGCACCTTGAAAACCTCGGGCTCCAGAGAAACCGGCGGGTGTTCCATGTCCGGCACGCCGTGGTAACAGATCGCCACGATTTTACCGCCGGCGGCCTGTCGAACCATTTTGACAAACTCTTCAAGATTATTGCACCACATGGAAGGAATTTCGAGGGGATTGTCTACCGTCGGCCTGTATGCGCGATTATGGCCGCCCCGTGCAAAGATGTAGCCAGCCGCATAGAAGTCAGGCGTCACATTCGCATAGTGAAGGGGCCAGGCCATGGTCGTAGGCTTGGGAACATTATTCGCCAGCAGTTCATCCTCCATCGTCATCATGGCATCAAATCCCTGGGAGTGACCCGCTGAGTGATTGCCGATTTCAAAGCCCTGGTCAGCCAGTTCCTTCATCTGCCGGAAGGTCATGTACCAGTCCTTGCGCGTCCTGAACGAATCAAAGTCGCAGACATAAAACGAGCCGTTGAATCCCAGCGACTTCAGGATCGGCGCCACAACCGTGTAACCGCTGACGGGACCGTCGTCGAACGTGAGCACCACTATTTTGTCCGGGATCGGTTTCCGGAGGACACCAGCGGGATCGTCCACCTTGGCCGGCTCTGCCCGCCCGCTCATCACACCCGCCAAGAGCACCGAACACATCCAAGCTATTCTTGTTGTCACTTGCTTCATTTCTTCCCCTTCGGCATTCAGCATTCATCCTTCCGCATTCAACATTCTCTTCTACGGCGCCTTCTTCAACCCTTCCCACTTCACCACCCACGAACCATCGTCCGGAAACCCGGGGGCGTCGCGCTGCGGAGCACCACTTGTCACGCCAACTTGTCCGCCGGAGCCTTGGCGGAGGTCGAAGCCTCCCGGCGTAGGCGGATCCCACCCGGCCGCCATCATGGCCACCGCATACAGCAAGCCGCCATTGCCGGGCAGGTAGGGACAAGGTCCGCCGGTATTGATGCCGCGGAGATCGTAATCGTTGCGTGGACTTTTTGCGAGCAGGGCATCGACCGCGATTTGCGGGTGGCCGGTGCGTGCCGCGGCCATGGCGATCCACGGAAAATCCCAGCCCCAGCAGCGGTCCCAGTTCCACGTTTCCCAGACCTTGAGCACGGTACGGTGGGCCGTCGCCGCGTCCACCCCCTCCAGCGGCGGCAACATGCCCAAGACGCCGATCGGATCAGGATGTTCAAAATTCCGCTTGGTATAGGTGTCGTGCCACTCGGCGGAATGGACGAAGAGACCATCCACCACCGGCAGGGGCGCAAGATTCTTACGGACCTCGTCCCAGCGCGGCTCGCGCTTCAAACCCAGGCGCTCCCGCCATGCCTGGGCTTTGTCCAGGCCCCAGCGCCAGTAGGCGAGGTCGAAAACGGTATCGCGCGTGATGCCTTGCTCGCTCGGCGGCATCACCGGCGCGAGCGAATAGAGACCGGTCGCGGCATCGCGCGTGGGATAAGCGGCCATGTACTCGGCGGTGCCGAAGACCACGTCGCGCCATTTGTCCAGCGTCGCGCGCGCCGGGTTCCGGCGATAATCCAGCTCCGCGAAGAAGATCGGGTGCGGCTGTTTCCAGAGCAGCACACGGTTGCCGACCCACGGGGAGCTGCGCCCTTCCGGCCCGACGCACTTCGGCCATTCCAGCCCCGCGTAGCCGTCTTGCTCGGCGAGCGCGCGCGCCGTGGGCGTGAAGCGCTGGTAGCAGCCCAGCGCGTTGGTGGCGCGGTCCCAGCGGTCCCAGAGGGCGAAGTGTGCCAGATGCCACCAAACCATCTCCATGTGGAACCGGCCGCCCCACGCCGTCGAGCCGAACAGACCGCTTTCGGCCGGCGGCCAACTGCCCGACGACTGCGTCGCGGTGTGATATTGCGATAGCACCACGCGCCGCTCCAGCTCGCGCCAGCGCGGATCCCGGCTGCCGGACAAGTCGATCGCGCCGCCGGTGCTCCAGAAGGATTTCCAAGCCTGGGCGCTGGCGTCAAAAACCTTGTCACCGTCGGGGAACTCCGCCGTGACCGGCATGGCTGCGAAGGCGCAGACGAAGTCGAGCCGATTGGTGCCGGCGCTCGTCAGCTGGAAGGCGTGCGGCGACGCATGCGGCGCAAGGCTGAACAGCTCGCCATCGGCGACGGCGACCGTTTCCGCGCGGCCGTCCGTCACGATGGTCAGCTTGAGCTGCTTGGCCCGGCCCGGCAGCGGATCGCCGAGCCAGTCATAGCCGGGCGTGAGGTAAAACTTTCCCTCCTGAATTTTCGCGAGGACCTTCGCGGTCACATCGCTCCACGTATCCTGGTCGCCATAGAGCGCCTGCTGGACCACCCTTTTCGGGTTCGGCGCATTCGTCGGCGCCACGAGCTGCGCGCCCGCGGACCAGACCAGGCGGACGTGATAACGCGTAGCATCCAGCGTGCGTACAAAGTCGGCGACGCGCTTGCCCGGCCGCGTCAGGTGCGTTGTGTGCCGCTCCGGCTGCGACCAGTCGCCGAGCCACGGATCCTCTTTCGTCCAGGCATAGGGGAAGTCGAGCATCACGCCGAGCGCCAGCAGCGGCGATTCGATCCGCACCGCGACAGCATCGTTCTTCGGATCAACGCACGTCGCGACGCGCACCGGTTGGCCGGCGATTTCGAACTGTGCGGTCTGCGTGCCACTCCAGAGATCGAGAGTGCGTTTTACCGCGGTGATTTCATTTTTCGTGATTGCGCTGCCACTGCCGTGGCACAAACGCAGCCGACCGAGGTTCACCGGGAAGAGCTCGCTCTTCTGCGGAAACGAGTGCCAGGCCCAGTGCGCCAGCGCATTGCCCGCGAATGTCTGCAGGCCTGTCGCGTCGGCCGTAAAGCAGAATTCACCGTTGCCGAGCGGCAGCGTCGTCGCGAGCGCGTTGCATTCTATGTTGTGCCGCGTGACCAACGCCTGCCGGTCAATCGGCTCAGCCTTTTCCTGCGCCAGCAGCGAGATAGCAGCAAGACTCAACAATACGAGCATCAATTTCTTCATCACATTTCTTTTCTGTTCTCACTTCGTTTCCTACTGTTTAATGGCAGGGACGGCGCGCCGCCGCCGTCCGCGGCGCGCAACGGCGTGCGCGCCCTGCCTCATGTTCCCTGATTCTTCAAAGCCCCTTTCCCCTTGAGGTATTGCGGAGCGTTTCCTGCCGTGTACGTGCCCGCGGGTTGCAGCTTCCCGTCGAGATAGAGCTTGCCGATTCGCAGTTCTCCTTTGAAGTTCAGGTCCAGCAGTGCACCTGCGGAAACACAAACGTCGGTTTTGTCACCCAGGCTGCGCGCGCTTGCCAGCGCCAGCGTGCCGCCGGCCACCGTCGTCGGACCGGTATAGGCATTGGCGCCGGAGAGCGTCCAGGTGCCGGTGCCGGATTTGGTGACAGAGGTTGTCGCCCGGCCTGCGCGGTCGTAGGGGTTGTCAATGTCGCCGGCAAATTCACCAGCGCCGGCGCTTGAGCCGGCAAGAATAATCGTTTTGCTTTCAGCATAGCCGGACATCACAAAGGGGCTGGTCAGCTTCAACAGGCCCGTTCCAGATTGATCCAACGTAATCGTGTCCCTGCCGCCTGGAAGGTTCAGTGTCCGGTCGGTGGCCTCGCCCTTGCCGGTATAGATCAGAACACAGCCGCCGCTCATCATGATCTCACCATCGCTTGCGGTTTTCGGCGCGCCCAGGCTGCTGCTGGCCTTGCCTTTAACAAGGCTATTCAACGAATCAACGATCAGAGTGCCACCCGCCAGGATCGTCTGGCCGCTGTAGGTATTGGCGCCTGACAGCTTCAAGGTTCCACCGCCGCATTTCTTGAGAAGAATGCCGCCGCCGCCCGGACCCGTGGAGTCCGCGATAGTGACAGCCAGTTCCTGCACATTCGTGGCGCCTGTCGTATCCAGGCCGAAGGTGCCGCCGGCCATCAGGCCGTTGCTGCTGACCCCCGTGCAGATGTTCCTGAGCAGCGTGCCGGCCTGTTCGGTCGTGAACGCGCCCGGACCGCCGACATGCAACCGCAGCTCACCCGCCGCCCCATTCACGATAATATTCGCCGGGGTCCAGCGCGCAGGCTCATTGTTGTAGAGCGAAGACATGACTTCCAGGAGTCCCATTTCAACCTTGGTGACCCCCGTGTACGTATTGCGCCCGAAGAGCTTGACCGTACCGCTCCTGATCCCATGGTCGACGCGATGCCCGGTCTGCGTGAGGCCGCCGGGCCCGCTGATTCCGCCTTGTTTGTAATTGAACTCCAGGCATTCGTAAGCACTGACCTTGGTGTTCCCGTTCAACGTAACAGGCCCGCTCCAGAGGCCGTTACCGCCGGAAAAGACGCGTCCGCCGTTTGCGGTGAGTGTATTCATAACCGGAGCTCCGCCGATGCCGACCGCCCCTTCATTGTTTATCGTTACCGGCCCTGTTCCCAGTCCCTGACTTGAAAAAGAAACAGAACCGTCATTGACGATCGTACCGCCGCTGTAGGTGTTGGTCGAATTACTTATGTAAACCGTGTGGGGGCCGTTCTTGATCAAGGCGCCGGTGCCGGAAATCAACCCCGGCAGGAACACGCGCGTGTCATCGAGTTCGAGCCCGTCAATGGTGAGATCGGCATCGAGCCTGATTGGCGCTTTGATCGTAACCTCCGCGCGATTCTGGCTGTTCATGTAAGGCAAAGCGGAGTACGAGCCGCTCTTGACGAATACCAGGGCGCCTTGGGAGGTCAGCGTCAGGGAAGAGCTGCCGAAATTGAGCTGGTTGAGCACGAAATCGCCGACGCCCTCTCTCGTCACTGCGTATCTGCCCGCTGTATAGAAATTGAGGATGGTGTCGGAATTCCCTCCGGCGGCAGGGGCCGCGACAGTGCCAAGATTGCTTTTCCATTGCGCGCTGTCATCGAAGCTGCCCGCATTGTTCGACGTCCAGGTGAAGTGCATCGGCACCCCGGTTTGCACCACCTGCACGCTATAGTCCCGGGTGGAGCCGTCCTGGGCCGTGATGGTATAGGTCTGCGGCGTGCTGAAGTCCCGCTCCGTGCCGGAGGCCGGATTTGCTTTGGCGAAACGCGCCAGCTCAAAAGCCGGAGCGAGCGCCTTCACATTGGTGGACGCGGGGACATAGAGGGTGATCTTGGACCCGTTGATCGCGCCGAAGACGGAGTCCGGCAAGTGCAAGCGGTAGATCTCTTTCACCGTCCATGGGCCGGTCAGCTCACTTGGGAAAGCATAGCTCTTGTGGTCACGCTTCCTGGGAACATAGGGTTTGTCACCCTTGACCAGCAGGGCGGGGCCGGGATTCTCAAGTTTCGCCTTGGTCGGCGGAAGTTTCGCCGCTTTGGCCACATCAATGTACTCGGCCAGATCGCGCATGGCGATGACCTTGTAATGGTTGTCCTTCAGGTATTCCACCATATCTTCGAACAGATCGGGGTCGGTTCCGACGCCGGCATGCTCCATATCCGGCACGCCGTGAAAACAGAGAATAACCACCCTGCCGGCCGTGGCCTGCTGAACAGCACTGATGAAGCCCTCCATGGTCATCCCCACACCGCCAACGGCAAACGAGGGCGCATCAAACGGGTTATCCACGGCGGGTCGATACGTGCGGCCATATCCACCTCTTGCGAAGATATACCCCCAACTGCTCAAGAGCGCGTAAAATTTCGGATTAATATCATAAAAGGGCCAGCAGAAGGTCGTCGGCTTGGGGATCCTGTTCGCGATCATTTCGTCCTCGAGGGTCCACACATAGGCCTGGCAACCCCCGACATCCGTCAGCGATAATTGCCCGTGTCCCCGGGTGTGATTGCCGATCTCAAAGCCATCATCGGACAGGCCCTTTATCTGACGCCACGTCATATACCAATCCTTGCGATCGCGGAACCCATAGGCGTCCGAGACATAGAACGTGCCGTTGTAACCATGCTTCTTGAGGATCGGGGCTGCAACTGTCGCGTGACTGGCACAGCCGTCGTCGAACGTGAACACGATGGTCTTGTCCGGGATGGGCTGCTTGATGATCCCGGTGGGATCATCGGCCGTTGCCGCCTCTGCCCGCCTGACCACGGCCCCTGCCACCAGCACCACACACATCAACCCCATTCGCATTTGCTTTATCATGGTGCTCCCTTTTTGTTTCGTCATGGTTTCTCTTTATGTTGAATCAATATGCGCCGGCCTATTCCGCAGTCATTAAGCGCACCGGCCCGAGCAGGCCGGATGGCAGCAGCGGATCTGTTGATTTATACGGATTCCAGGTGCTCCAGGTCAGACGTTCATTTTCCGGCAAACCGGAATCTCTGATGAGACGGTTCGGCCAGAGGTTGACGACGCTTACTTCGAGCGCATTGTCGCCGGCCTTCGCCGCTGCGGCCACGTCCACTCGGAACGGCCGCTTCCACAGCGTGCCGAGGTCCTTACCGTTCAGCTTTACTTCGGCAATCACCGCCACGTTGCCAAGATCCAGGTATAACGGCTTGTCTTTCCCTGTCAGGTTCACGGGAATATTGATCGTTTTGGAGTAAACGGCCGTACCCGAGAAATATTTCACCCCGGTGTCAGCGTGTTCACTCCACGAAATCAGTTTGTCCAGCGTCACCTTCTCCGGCACTCCCCAGTTCGGCGGAAAACGCAAATCCCAAGCCCCGTCAACCTCCATTACCGCCTTGAACTCCTTGAAATTCTTCTCACTCTGGATTCTGGATTCTGACTTCTGACTTCTGACTTCCTTGGCCGCCGTAGCCTTGGCGAAGGAGGCTGGCTTTTGACTTCTCTTCTGGAACACCACAAAGACCGACTCGGTCGGCTCCAGTCGCAACGGTACGCGCACACAACCATTGGTCTCGCTGAAAACCACCATGCGCTCGATCCGCCCTGTCTCCGGCTGCCACAACTCCGGACATTTGCCGCTCACGCGAAACAGGCACGCGCCGCTCACGACTTCATCCCGCTTGTTGGCGACAAAGTAAATATCGGCGCCATTCGGCATCCGCCGATGGGCAAACCGAACCTTGCCTTTCAGGTTCGCCTCCATGTCAAAATCGGGCGGCACGTTCATGCCGGCAAGAATTTTCTCCGGCGTACTACCCCAGACCACCCGGCCCTTGCCGAACGCGTGCTCGCCGGAACCGGAAGCGCCAGCGTCTTTTCCCCATAGTTCGTCGGCCAGCCGCTGGATTTCGGAATCGCATTGCGGATAGCCAATCAGGCTGGGAGATTTCAGCGGCCGCGTACCGAGAACCGTGGCGCCGTCCTTCACCAATTCCTTGATCCTCTGCAGCACCGCCGGCGTCATGCTTTCAAACGCGGGGATTGGCCGCTGATAGATCGCACCGCCATACTGCCCGCCTTCGAAGCCGCCGTAAATCGACACCGGCTGGTTATTGGCGTTGTAGGAAGGCAGCACCAGCAGGCGATACTGCCCGCCCTCCGGCAGGGTGAGCATCCTGTTTTTGACGGTCATGCGCTTGAACAGCACTTCCGCCGCGCAACCGTCGAAGTTGTAACCGGGGCGCTCCGGCCACTCGCCGCCCCGCTGGGTTGCGGGGATCGGATAATCGATCTGCACCGGCGCGCCTTCGGGCGCGAGGAAGCAGATGTCGGCCACGAACACGCCCTGCTGCAGCAGGAACTGGGAGCGCGCCAAATATTCATTCCACGCTCGGGACTGTTCCCACCAGGTCTGGGTGCGGTCGAAATGCGAGCCGATGACGCCGAACGTCACGCCCGGCGCGCGGTTGGTCCACGGCTGCATGACAAAGCGGTGGAAGACCAGACGGTTGATGCCTTCGCTGAACGCCCAGTCGGCGGCGATCTTGAACGCCGCCGGATGAAACGTCCACCGGTCATCACCGCTGGTGAAAGACTCGGCCGGAACGATATTCCTGCCGTAGGTATGGGCCGCCGAGGCCATGCGCGGCACCCATTCGGGCCCGAACGCGGCATTGTGCATCCAGAACTCGCCCATCGGCATATCCGCCTGACCGGCATAGCGATATTCATCGCACAGGCCGTTGTAGGCTTCGATGCTCAACTGCATCCCGTGCTTGTGGGCCAGCTCGCGCAATCGCCCCGCATAATTTTCCATCATCAACTGGGCGATGACTTCGCGGAAATCCCAGAGGAAGCGTTCGGAGACTTCAAGGCTGTCCACCACCCGACCGGTGAGCGCCAGCAGGAACGGCAGCAGGTCATAGCCGCAACGCTTGAGGAATTCCTGGCGCATGAGCGGCGTCCAGTTCTGCGTGCCCACTTCCCAACTGTCGATATGCGTGGCGCCGAAGGTTTTCCCGGCCTCCGGGCCCACCGCGTCGATCAGCTTCTGCACAAAGCCGGCGAAATGCGCGTCCATGGCGGCTTTGCTCAGCTTGTCGCACTCCAGGCCTTCGCCTTCGGGCGTCGTGGGACGGTTCTTGACCCCGGTCGGCGTGTGGCCAAACCGCATGATCGTCCAGTTGTCCGCCGGCACGGTCCACTGCAGGTTGCCTTTTCCATCGAGCTTGCCCGTCAAGTCCACGAGCTTGTCCCGCGCCACGCACAAGGCGGGGTCTATCACCGGCCAGTTGGGATTGGTCAGCACCCGCCGGGGTTGGCCGACCGAATCGGCGTAGTCTTCCTGCCCGCCGAAGCTCTTCGTCGAACCGTAATGTTCGATGCGATAGCCCTTGCCTTCCTCATCGCCTTTGGGCGTGGGATAGGCCAGCAGGGCGATGTCGCGATAGTGATTCAAGTTCATGAAAGGCCGCTGAACAGAGGAATCCAACTGCTTTGGCCCGGTGACCTGCATACCGGTCCACACCACGCGCTGACAGGCATTCTCCGGCGTATTCCACGGGCCCCCGCTGCCGGCCCAGCCAGCATCATTGTTGATACTCACGTCCAAACCCAGTCGCTTGGCTTCAGCGACCAGGTGCTTGAAAAGATCCAGCCACAACGGGCTCATGAACCTGGCTGGGCCGGGCGGCATCTGCTGGGTTCCATCAAAAACCAGTAGACCGCCAATGCCAGCCCGCTTCATCGCTTCCAGGTCCGCCGTAATCCCCTCCTTCGAGAGATTGCCATCCACGATGAACGCATAGACCCACGGCCGTGCCGACGCCGGGGGCTCTGCAAACTTTCGGCCCAGAGTATCCCCCGCGCGGATCACGCTCGACGTGAGCAGTCCCATCAGTACCGTAATCAAAATCCGCTCACGTTTCATGGTCAGTCCCTTTCAACGGGTCTACTTCTCTTACTGCTTTTTTTCAGGTGTCAGAGGAAACAGCTCCAGAACAACCTGGGCATAGAGACGGTGCCCGAAATCGTTTGGATGGTTGACGTTGTTGCCGCTCAGATCGGAGAAGTTCTTCTTCTTGAGGATTTCCAGCCAGGGCGTCGTCACATCCGCCAGCGCCACATTATTGGTTACCAGCCCGCCCAATATCTTGGCTTTCCAGAGGAAGCCATCGGCTCCGGCAAAGCGCGGATTCATGGTCATGGGCGAGACCAGCACGATATCGGCGTCAGGATTGGCGGCCATGACAGTATTGCGCATTTTGATCATCTTCGTATCATAACCCCCGCCGTCATTCATCCCGAAGGCGAGGATGACCAGGTCCGGCTTCTGCTCCGTTACCTTGGGAACCATCTCAACCCCCCAGCCGGCTTCCGCGCCGGAGGCGCCGAAATTGACCAACGTCACCGTCGTGCCAAAACGCTTCTGGAGCGTGTTCGCGACCAACTGCGGATAGCAGGGCTGATAGGGCGGCGCAAAGGATTCCTTGAAGCCTGAAGCATTGAATCCCTGCGTGATGCTGTCGCCCAGGGCCACCAGCTTGATCGGCTGTTTGTTCCTTAACTTGGCCAGAACGCGCGTCAGTTGTTCGGGCTGTTGCTTATACGGCAGGGGCCAGGGATCGGTTTTATGCCAGTACGACACCTGCACCTGCAGATCATGGAAGAAATGGCCTTCGGAATGCAGGACCGTGGCAAACATGTTGGGGCTGCCGGCCGGTGGAACCATCTGCGCAGCCGTCTTGAACGGTATCCGCGAGGTAAACGTCAACTCGATGATATTCGAACCCGGCTTCCAGGTGTAATCCTTGCCCTCTTCATATTGCATCACCCGATCCGGATGGGTGATCCTGAATTTCTCACTGGGAATGAACAGCAGTTTGCCGGTGGCCAATGGCTTGCCTTCCTCCTGGATGAAGAGCACCGGCTCAAAGTCACTCGCCTGGGAACACCAGAGCGGCTCGCCGAGCGTCATCCCCGCACCCGCCTTATCCTCGTCGCCTGCCATTAGCACCACGCTGCTGCAGAATAAACCCAGCACCGCCCCCATCATTTTGTTATGCATAGCATTGCTTTCCTATGGCCTCACTCTGTTTCAACGGAAATCCTGGCCCAATACCCACCCTCCCAACACCATTCTCCGGTCGGCTGATTGTAGAGCTCCAGAAGGATACTCTTGCCCTGATACTTGGAGAGGTCTACGGATACGTCGAGCCAGCCGTTGGTTGTGGTGGTTTCCCCAACCGTCTTGCGCAGGAGTTCCCGCGCGTCGGCCCTGACAACCAGATCCCAGTCGCCCCCGGGGTGATGGCCAACCGTCAGCTTGAGCGTCGTCTTCTTCCCGGCCGGGATATCTGCCATGCGGCTGAGGACGCAAGCGGTGTCCTTGTTGAGCGGGTGGGTGACGAGAACGTTCTTGCGACCCAACTCCTCGTCGCGGAGGCCGGGTTCCATCTCGACACCGCAGTTCGCGATCGACCAGCCGGGTGCCAGCTTATGGACGGCTTTTCTCAGAGCCACGACGGATCCTGGAACGATAATCTGGTCCATCTCGGCCTCGGTGAACTTGCTCCCGGCGATGGGGCCCGGGGCCCAGCTCAGTTCCACCTTGCTCGGTTTCGCAGGTTTCACGGGGATGACGAAAACCTCCTCGCCCTTCGCGTCTTTCTCGATCCGTCCACCCTCTTTCACGATCGCCTGGCGCGCCAGCTTCTCGCAGACATCTAACAGTCCAGGCACGTTGTAGGCGGTGTGGCTGAAGACGGTCTTCTCATTGAGTTCCTTCGTGAAGCGCTCCGGGAGTTTCGAGAAGCCGAGGGTGGTAAAGAGGACACCGCCTGCGCTTGAGGGGTTGCAGTCGGAGTCCTCACCGCAGCGGCAGGCGATGAGCATCGTCTGGTCGAGGTCGCCCTTGCCGTAGAGCAGGCCCATGAGGACATAGGCGGCGTTGATCTTGCACTCGACCCCGTCAAGCGCCGTGGGGGCCTTGTTGTACTCGGGGTTCTTCCGGTACTTATCCTCGCAGCGCTGCCAACACGCCACCCAGCTCGGACACTCCTTCGACCACTTCAACATATCGCGGACCATCTCGGCATGCTGGCTCTCGGCGGGGATGGCCTTGAGGCCGGCTTCGATGATCTTGACGACGTCCTTCTCGAAGAAGGCCTCGGCGTACATCGCGCCCATGAACTGGCCGGCGTACATGCCGTCGCCGTAGTTCATGAGGCGGCCGAACTTCTCGCCCATCGCGATGGCGACGTTGGGCAGGCCCGGGGCGATCAGGCCGGAGAAATCGGCCTCGATCTGGTAATCAATGTCGTTGGGACATTTGTTGAACTGCGGGTGACCGGAGTCCGGCGGCGCGATGCCCTTGCGGAGGTTCTCGCGGCCGACGTTGTTGGCGCACGCGAGCCCATAACCGCTGTTGGCGAAGTCGATGCCGGCCTGGCGGATGGAGCAGTCTAGGCCATACTGTTCCATCGTGCGCAGGAAGGTCATCTCGACGTAGAGGTCGTCCTGCTCGAAGGCGTCGTTGATCAAGCGGGGCTGCCACTTCGGCATCCTATCCTCGGGAATGGTACAACTGCGGTACTTGAACTCGGTGGGCGCGCCCCAGGAGACGCCGGCCA
>Ga0209777_10004178_pt1 | contig 17223 bp, 12 predicted proteins | sample FrelakmetHBP12HB_FD_187147 | JGI IMG/M metagenome (GOLD analysis project Ga0209777, IMG submission 187147) | Freshwater lake sediment microbial communities from the University of Notre Dame, USA, for methane emissions studies -HBP12 HB (SPAdes)... | ecosystem: Environmental > Aquatic >...
GCTGCTCCGCCTTGCATCCCGACATCGTCTATCGCACCGTCAAGGAGAAGTACGGCGCCGCGGCCGATGAGATCGCCGTCATTCACGAGAAGGGCCAGCCGGTGCTGGTGGGTACCACGTCCATCGAGAAGTCCGAGCAGCTCAGCGCGCTGCTCAAGCGCAAGGGCGTGGACCACGTCGTCCTGAACGCCAAGTTCCACGAGAAGGAAGCCGAAATCGTCGCGCAGGCCGGGCGCTACGGACGCGTCACCATCGCCACCAACATGGCCGGTCGCGGCACTGACATCCTGCTCGGCGGCAACCCCGACTTCATGGCCAAGCAGGAGTGCGTAAAGAAAGGTCTTGCCCAGCCGGTGAAGGTCGCCGAAGGCGCGCTTGATGCCCGCCCCGATGACCCGACCACCACCTACTGGTACTACCAGGGCCAGGAGTACAGCGTCCCCACCGCGCAGTGGAATGAGATGTTCGCGCACTTCAAGCCGGAGACCGACGCCGAGCACGACCAGGTCGTCGCTGCCGGCGGCCTCTTTATCCTCGGCACCGAGCGTCACGAGGCCCGCCGCATTGACAATCAGCTCCGCGGACGCGCCGGCCGCCAGGGCGATCCCGGCGCTTCGCGCTTCTACCTCTCGCTCGAAGACGACCTGATGCGCATCTTCGCCAAGGAGTGGGTGAGCACCCTGCTGCAGCGCCTTGGCATGGAAGAAGGCGTTCCCATCGAGAGCCGCATGATCAGCCGCCGCATCGAGGCCGCGCAGAAGGCGGTGGAGGGCCAGAACTTCGAGGCCCGCAAGCACCTCCTCGAATACGACGACGTGATGAACAAGCAGCGCGAGGCCGTCTATGGCCTGCGCCGCCAGCTACTCGAAGGCCTTGACCAAAAGGAGCTCATCCAGCAGGAGTACCTGCGCGACATCCTCGGCGGGCTGCTCAACCGCTTTGCTGGCGAGCGTGTCCATCCCCAGGACTGGGACATTGCCGGACTGAAGAAGGAGGTCATGGCGCAGTTCGGCGTGGACTTCGTCGCCGAGGGCGTGAAGCCGGAGGAGCTCAACCGCTCCGAGCTGGGCGACGCCATCTTCGAAAAGCTGCTCGCGCGCTATGACGCCAAGGAGCGCCTGGTGGGCCCGGAGGCCATGCGCCACCACGAGCGCATCATCATGCTCAGCGTGCTCGACCAGCTCTGGAAGGACCACCTGCTCTCCATGGACCACCTGAAGGAGGGCATTGGCCTGCGCGGCTACGCCCAGCACGACCCGCTCGTCGAATACAAGCGCGAGTCGTTCGAGATGTTCGAGCAGATGATGGAAAGCTTCGAAGAGCAGAACATCCGCTTCCTCTTCCAAATGCAGATCATCGGCGAGGACGGCCACCCGGTCGTCTTCGGTACGCAGCAGGTCTCGCACGGAGAGCCGGTGCCGGTGGCCACGGTGCGCGTCTCCGGCGGAGACGGCGCCGCCCGCCGCCGCGCGCAGACCAGCCTCGACGACATCGAAGATCAGTTCGCCCGTCGCAAGCGCCGCGAGCTCGATGAGGCCCGCATGGCCGGACGCGGCGAGGGCGAGACCATCCAGCAGGTCGTCCGCGGCGAGAAGGTCGGCCGCAACGATCCCTGCCCCTGCGGCAGCGGCAAGAAGTACAAGAAGTGCTGCGGGGCGTAAACGCCCGCATCATCGCAACGTCATCCTGAGCGAGGACGCGCCAACCTTGCGCGTCCGAGTCGAAGGACCCTGTGTTTGTCGTGTGAAAGAACATCGTGTGGCCCATGCAAGCCGCCGTTGCTCGCATGAGGAATCAGCGGCGTACCGCAATGGCCTGCAAGTGCCCTTGTCCTAGCCTGGCCAGCCACCCACAAGTCTCTTATTGATCTCCGGGACTACCCAAAGTGCCACCGCGCAGAAGACGGCCAGCATGGCGTAGGCCACGATGGGCCGCGCGGTGCGAATGAAGGGGAAGAGCAGCACGCAGACGAGTTGGAAGACCAGCGCGATGCGCCGCAATACTCTGTTGATATCCGCGTTGACGTCTGAGACCAGCACCGCAAACGGTAGAATCACAAGAAAGGCGATGTCCGTACCCTTGGGAAGGCGCGACAGAATCCAGGCAGATATTTGGGAATCCACTCTGGCGTAATGCAGAATGCCCCAGCACGCGTAAATGAACAGCAATGTAGTTCCCAGATGTGCCAGGCGGGACGTTTTGGGCTTCTGGACGGGGCTCGACGGCGCCTCCTCGACAGCAGGCAGCTCTTCTGTGATTCGCTCGGGCGCATTGAGGTCAAGCGTTGTGAGCATTTTGGAACGGTCATAGAGGACAAGTTCTGGGGGAACGACGCGCGGCACGATGCGCATCAACACGTAAGCGATGAAAAGTCCCAGCGGCATGGCGAGAATAAGTGTTCCGAACACGCCCGCGCCAAAAGGCCAGACCAGAGCCGCGCCGATCAGAAAGCCCACGCCAAGCGCCACACCTGAGTAGAAACCGGAGATGAACAACGGTGCGCCGCAATCCGGGCAGCGAAAGTCCACTGAGTGAATCTCCGGACCGTACGGAATGGCCGCATCGCAGCTCGGGCACTTCATCGCGCACCTCTATCTCTGCTGCGCTGTTGTGATATTCACTTTTCAGGCGGAGTGTAGCGCCGCAGCGTTTGCAAGGGAAATGAATTTTCCACGCTGGGAATGAATTCTGAAGCGCTCCGCCCCCCGCGTAACCGCCTCTCCCAGCACAACATAGTCGCGCCACCCTCCGATTTTTCTTTCCTCCTCCCCGCAACCCTGTGGCACTTTCGGGGTTACCATCAGCAGGAGCCCGTGTGGAACCACGCCAAAGCACCTGCAAACAGGCGAGGCCAGGAACAGGGCAGCGGCTCCTGAGAGGTAAACGGAAGGAGTACGAAAAGTCATGAAAAGCAGAGGGTGGCTTTTGAGGGCTGTACCGCTCGTGATCTTCGCTCTCGTGGTGGCCGGCAGCGTCGTGGCGCAGAATGACCCGCCCGCGCCGCCGAATCCATCGCAGCAGGAGCAGCAAAATCCGTCGCAGGCCGATCCGCCGGGACGCGTCGCGCGCCTGGACTACATGAGCGGCGAGGTGTCTCTGCAACCGGGCGGCGTGAATGACTGGGTGGCGGGCGAGATGAACCGTCCGCTGAGCTCGTCGGACCGCGTCTGGACCGACAAGAACTCGCGCGCCGAACTCTCGCTCGGCACCGCCAGCATCCGCATGAACAGCGAGACCAGCCTGACGCTGACCACGGTGGCCGACAACAGCCTGCGACTGGAGCTCGACCAGGGCGTGCTCAACCTCAGCGTCCTTCGCATGATGCCCGGCGAGGTCTACCAGGTCAACATGCCGAACGCGACCTTCACGGTCTCCAAACCGGGCGACTATCGCTTTGACGTCATCCCCAGCCACGACGAGAGCTGGGTCACCGTCCGCCACGGCGGCGGCGAAGTCAGCGGGAAGGGAACTCCGCTCACCGTCCACGAGGGCGAGCAGGCGCGCTTCTCCGGCGAGGGGCAGCTTGAAGGCAACGTCGGCACGGCGCCGAATCGCGACGCTTTTGACCAGTGGGCGCTCGAGCGCGACCGGCGCGTCACCGATTCCCAGTCTGCCCGCCGTGTCGCTCCCGGCACCATCGGAGCTGAGGATCTCGACAGCTACGGCACCTGGCAGGACACCCACGACTACGGTGCCGTGTGGCGTCCCACGGTGGTCGCGTCCGACTGGGCACCATACCGCAACGGACACTGGGTGTGGATTGACCCGTGGGGCTGGACCTGGGTGGACGACGAGCCCTGGGGCTTCGCTCCATTCCACTACGGCCGCTGGGTCTATTATGACGACTACTGGGCCTGGGCTCCGGGACCGATCTACGTCGGAATGCGGCCCATCTGGGCCCCCGCGCTTGTCGGCTGGTACGGCGACTGGGGCTGGGGCTTCGGCGGAGTCGGCTGGTTCCCGCTCGGCTGGGGCGAGCCGTTCTATCCCTGGTACCACTGCGGACACCACTACTTCCACGACGTGAACTGGTACGGCACGCGCTTCCACCACTGGGGCCACTTCGAGCACAACTACTGGGGCGGACACTTCGAGCACGACCACTTCATGCACCAGCAGCGCGGCTTCTCCGCCATGTCCCACAACGCTTTTGCGGGATCGCGTTCGGTGCGCGGCAACATGCTGCACGTAGACGCCGCGCACTTCAACGGCGGCCATGTGCTGGCGCGCCCGGGAGTGAACCCGACGCACACCAGCTATCTCGGCATGAGCGCGGGCCGGCACACGTCGTTGCCGCCCAACGGCGCGTTTACCCGCCACTCCAACGTGACCTCAGTGCGCGGCGGGTTCACGAATAACGGCGCTAACGGCGGCTTCACCGCGCACAACCCAGGGAACTTCTCCGCCATGCATACCGTGCCGCGGCCTTCCGGGTCCGCCTCCACGTTCAGCGCGATCCACGGCAACGCGAGCACCTTCAGCGGCACGCACAACGGCGGTAACACAACCTACATGGCGCACGGCTCCAACGGCACCCTGATGGCCCACGCCGGAAACTACACCGTGCCGCGTCCGCCGCAGAACTTCCATCCGCAGATGAACTACGGTGGCGGCTTCGCGCATAACTCGGGGAATCTGAGTAGCGGCAATCTGAATCACGGGTCCGGCGGCTACAGCGGAAGCTACAACCACGGCTCCAACGTGTACAACAACGGGCACACGTACAGCGCCGGACCGGCGAACTCCGCCCACAGCTACTCCAATGGAGGCGGCTACAACAGCCACGTTTACAACAACGGTGGCAGCTACAGCGCACCCAATAGCGGCTACTCCAGCCACGTCTATAACGGCGGGCACGCCTACAGCTCCGGATCGTCCGGCGCGAGCACCTACTCCGGCCACGTTTACAACAACGGCGGCAATTACTCGAGTCATGTGTACAACGGTGGCGGCGGCTACTCCAGCCACGCGTACAACAACGGCGGCAATTACTCGAGCCACGTCTACAACGGAGGCGGGAACAATAGCTCGCACAGCAGCGGAAGCTACTCGAGCCACGCCTATTCGGGCGGAGGCGGCAGCTACCACAGCGGCGGCGGAGGCTCTTCGCACAACAGCGGCGGGGGCTCTTCCTCCGGTGGCGGACATTCCTCCTCCGGCGGCCACAGCCACCGCTAACCGTGCGACATTGACCGCAGCAGCTTGGGCACCTCTTCGGAGGTGCCCAATGTTTTGCAGACCCCTGATCCCTAGGCCCTAATCCCTGTCTCCCTGAACGTCATGTTCTTCGCCCTGCTCTTCGTGCGTCTCTTCCAAGCATTGAACAGCTCGGCATAGGAGACGGTGATGTACTCCGAGCGCGGCACGCCGAGCCGGCGCGCGGTCTCGTCTATCCACCGAGGTGAGCCTTCGATCTCAGCGAACGTGCCAATGGGCGTCGTGTCCACCACCACTTCGCCGCAGCCGTCGCTCCACTCCGCACGGCGCTTCTCATAGACGAACGCGGGACGATAGCCGAGCGCCAGCAGAATGCTCTCCATGCGCGCGCCGTCGGCGACGGCGGTCTCCTGCTCCACGCGCGTCTTGTGACGTCCGGCCGCGCCCTTCGCCTTGTGCGTCAGCGTCCAACGGTCTCCGTACTGGCGCAGTCGGAGGAGTTCGCCGCGCCGGCGCAGCTGCCGGGCTGGCGTGTCATAGAGCGTGTTGCGCTCGTAGGTGGCCGGGGTCACAAGCCGGAAGCCGGCCTGGCGCAGCTTTCGTTCGAGCGCGGAGGCGTCAGCGACGCGGAACTTGATCTCGACCTCGGCGTGCTTCCTCGCCATGTAAGGATTCTATTCGGTTCGAACGCGGAGCTTGCCACGGATTTTCAGGGATGGGCACGGATGACCGGAACCGAATGGCATTTGGGCGTCACAGATTAGGAGGCGCTGTCCGCCGCTGGTTCTCCGGTAGAATGGTTGGTCAACGGAGAATCGAGAACGCTCTTGCTCCGCACCCTCATCCACAACACCGGCGCCACGCTTGAGATGATCAAGTGGGAACATTCGTTCCTCACCCTCCCGTTCGGTCTCACCGGTGCCGTGCTGGCCGGGCACGGACTGCCGCCGCTGCGGCAGCTTTTCTGGATCTGCGTTGCCCTGGTGGCGGCGCGCTCGGCAGCCATGGCCTTCAACCGCCTGGCTGACGCGGAGCTCGACCGGCAGAACCCGCGCACTGCGGCGCGCGCTCTGCCCGCCGGCCTGCTCAGCCGCAACTTCGTGCTCTGCTTCGTCATTGTGTGGTCGGCGGTTCTGCTGATTGCGGCGCGCATGTTGAACCCGCTGTCGCTTTATCTTGCGCCGGTGGCTCTGGCCATCGTCTTCGGATACTCCTACACCAAGCGCTTCACCCGCTGGGCGCACCTCGTTCTCGGGCTGGCCATGGGCACGGCGCCGGCCGCGGCGTGGATCGCCGTCCGCGGATCGTTTGACCCACGCATCCTCATCGTCACCGCGGCGGTCATGTTCTGGGGCGCCGGCTTTGACGTGCTTTACTCCTGCCAGGATTACGAATCCGACTGCCGCACCGGGGTTTATTCCGTGCCGCGCTTCTTCGGCGTTGCCGGGGCGCTGCGCCTGGCGCGCATCTTCCACGTCATCACCTTCGCCTTCTTCGCCTGGATGCTGGTGGCCTTTCATCTCGGCCCCGTCGCCATCGCCGGGGTGGTGCTCGTGGGGCTGCTGCTCATCTACGAGCACTCGCTGGTGAGCGCCCGGGACCTCACCCGCCTGAACGCCGCGTTCTTCACCACCAACGGATTTATCTCCGTGCTGCTGCTGGCGTTCATTCTCGCCGACCAGTACGCCCTGCGAGCGTAGGCGCTGATTTCAGCCGCCGAAGATGCCTATCTCGCGTATAGTTGTACAGCCCGAATGCGCCGTGTGGGCGGCTTGGGCCGGGGATCGCTTCAAAGACTTTCGAACAGGAGAATCAATGTCCGCAATCAGAAGAATTGCTCAGTTTGTGGTATTGGTCGCAATCTGTCTGGGGTTCGGGCTGGCGCAGGTTGCCACTTCACCCGTGGGGTTGTGGAAGACCTTCGACGACAAGACCAACAAGGAAAAGTCACTCCTCAGGATCTACGAGCAGGGCGGCGTCTACTTCGGCAAGGTTGAAAAGACCCTGCAGTCGGACGCGGAGAAGACCTGCTCCAAGTGCAAGGACGACCGCAAGGACCAGCCGATGGTGGGTCTGGTGGTGATGAAGAACATGAAGGCCGACGGCACCGAGTTCAATGGCGGCGAGATCCTCGATCCCGACAACGGTAAAATCTACCGCTGCAAGTTCTACATTGAAGATGGCGGCAAGAAGCTGCACGTGCGCGGCTTCATCGGCTTCTCACTGCTGGGACGCACGCAGTACTGGGAGCGCGTCGAGTAGCTCCCGCCTGTTTCGAGTATCACCGTGCCGCGGCGGAGAGACTCCGTCGCGGCATTTCCCTGCGCGCCCGGCACCATGGTAGCGAGGCGTGGCCGCATCCTCATCATCCCTGAGATTAGACTGCCGACGCCGAAAGAGTAACAATCCGCTTGGCGGGGGGGAGTTTTCGCTGTACGCTGCCTGCAAACACCAAATTGATTCGAGGTCGCGCCATGAAACGCTTTGCCGTTTGTGCCCTCGTTCCTGCCCTTGTGTCCCTTCTAGTGGTGAGCCTCGCCGCCAAAGACGACCAGCCCCAGTGGAAGGCGCTGCAGGTCAAACACTTCACACTCCAGGCCGGAGTGAACTTCCCACAGGAAGAGCTCGGCTATCTTTATGAGGGGGTGCTGGAAAAGCTCGGCAGGAGCAAGCTCGCCGAGCAGGTGCTCGACGACGCTGCTACCGTGCCTCCGGTGGATGCCGCCAACTCCGTCGTGATGGAGGGCGCCGTCACATCCTTCGATCAGGCAGGGTCAACCCATGTGCACATGGAGTTCAAGTTGTACCGCGTGAGCGACCATCGCCTGATCACGACTGCCACGTGGCTCGGCGACAACCTGAGGTCCATCCACGGAAAGACCTGGCGCGAGGCTGGGCGGCTTGTCGTGCAAGAGGTCGAGAAGGCCACGAAGGGCCTCCAGCCCCTGGCTTCCTACCCGCCCGCTCCGCCGGCCGCACCGGCTGTACCCGCCACCGCCGTGCAGGCTCCCACGAGCGCTGAAACGCTGACCAACAGTTCGATCGTGGAAATGGTCACGGCCAAGATTCCGGAAGATGTCATCATCACCAAGATCGAAACGACTGCCAACAACTTCGATCTCTCCACTCCGGCACTAGCTGATTTGAATCAGAAGGGCGTCTCCTCCGCCATCGTGAAGGCGATGCTGAAAGCGCCGAAGACGCCCGCGGCGCCGGTGCAGCCCGTTGCCGCGACCGGCCCCGGCGGCGGTCAGGCTGCCTCTGTCCACCACGAAGGAAGGTACAAGGCCATTGAGATCAGACACTGCACGGCCGGGCAGGATATTTCGGTTACTTCCGGCTTTCTGGATGCTTGCTATGAAAGCCTGAAGACGCGCCTGGCAGTGGAGCAGGGCGGCACTCCGGTGGTTGCGGAGGGCAGTACCATACCCGAGGCTGGCGCTGCCGACTCCGTCGTCGTCGAAGTCAAGATAACAGTCTTCAAGAAGTCCCATAACTTTCCAGTGCCCACACCCGGAACCATGAGTCTGGAGATTGGCCTGTACCGGAAGAACGACCACGCTCTGATCAATACTCTCACGCACTCGTACAAATTGCCGCCAAAGAGTGATGAGGAACTTGGAAAGGCGGCCGGAATGTGGGCCGCACTTGAGATCAAGAAGGCCATGAACCTGCAGTGAAGGAACCAGGGATCGGATCGTGGGAGCTTCTGGCACTGGCGTTCGTTGTTTCGACCGTTGTTGAAGCGATCTCGTGCGAGGTGGCGATATGAGGCGTCTTACCGTTCTTTTCGTTCTTTCTACTCTAGTAGTTCTGCTGGTGGCGAGCCTTGCCGCCAAGGACGACGCGCCTCAGTGGAAGGCGCTCCAGCTCAAGCACTTCACCGTCAAGTCCGGCGTGGACTTTGCGCCGGAGGACCTCGGATTCCTGTACGACGGCGTGCTGGACAGGCTGCACAAGAGCAAGCTGGCGGATCAAGTGCTTGATGACGCCGCGACGGTCCCGCAAAAGATCGGCGCTGACTCCGTCGTGATAGAGGGAACCGTCACCTATTTCGAGCAGGGAAGCGCCCTCTTCCATCAGGCGCGCGCCCACATCGAGTTCAAACTCTATCGCGCGAGCGATCACCGCCTGATCACGACAGTGATGTGGATGGGCGATGGGCTGGGCGCCCGGGCGATCCACGGTAAAGCCTGGCGCTACATCGGAAACATGCCTGCGCACGACATCACGAAGGCAGCCGAGAAACTCCAGCCGCTTGCATCCTATGCGGCTGCACCTCCAGCGGAAGCCCAGGCGCCCGCAGCAGCCGGTGCGCCCCAGGCTACTGCAGGCGGCGAGGTGCTGACCAATGATTCCATCATCGAGATGGTTACCACCAAGCTTCCCGAAGATGTGATCATCGCCAAGATTCAGGCATTCCCGAACAAATTCGACCTCTCTAACTCCGCACTGGTGGACCTGAACCAGAAGGGCGTCTCTCCCGGCATCATGAAGGCGATGCTGGCGGCGCCAAAGACGGGTCCGGCCCCGGCTGCGGCGGCCAATGCACCAAGCGCGAGTATTGCTCAAACACTGCCTCCCCTTCCGCATCACGAGGGGCCGTACTCCGTCATGGAGGTGAAGCACCTCACCGTGGCGACTGGCGTTCAGTTCCCGCCGAAGGGCGGCGACGCGCAAGCCTACCTGGACGCCTTCTACGAAACGTTCCTCAAGGAACTGGAGAAGGAGAAGTTTGCGGTGCAGGCGGTTGCGGAGGGCAGTGCCGTACCCGACGCCGCGAATACCGATGCCGTGATCATCGAGGGCAAGATTACCGACTTCCAGTTCACCGAGCCCAAGCCGTTCCATCCGCCGGTGGCGCCGGTCATGACCATGCAGTTCAACTTCTACCGCCGGAGCGACCATTACGCGCTCGGAACCATGACGCTGATCATCAACAAAATGGCGGCCTGGCCTTTTATGAAGAGCAACACCTTCGGCAAGACGGTGCCCTACTTTGTGGTGAAGGAGATGAAGAAGCACTGAAGCTCGTCGAAATCGCACCGGGGCGCAGGCTGGGTTATCATCAATCGTGATGTCCCAGCCTGTAGCCGCCCAGTTTCCCGTCACCGCTCCGCGTCACCCCTTTGCCACTGACGACGCCCGTCTCGGTCCGATTCACAAAAAGGTGATGGCGCGCCAGCGGCTCGACCTTGAGGACGCTCTCGCGCTCTACCGCAGCAGCGACATCCTCGCTCTCGGCTGGCTGGCGAACCACGTGCGTGAACGCATGTGGGGCAACGTCGCCTACTTCAACGTCAACCGGCACATCAACCACACCAACGTCTGCGTGGCGGCCTGCCGGCTCTGCGCCTTCGGACGCAGGAAGAACGAGCCCGGCGCCTACACCATGGCGCTGGAGGAGGTCTTCCAGGCGGCGGCCAGCGGCTACACCGAGGCGGTCACCGAGTTCCACATCGTCGGCGGGCTGCACGCCGACCTGCCCTTCCAGTACTTCCTCGACATGATCAGCGGCCTGAAGCAGCGCTTCCCCCAGGTGCACCTCAAGGCCTTCACCATGGTGGAGATTTCCTTCTTCGCCAAGCTCTACAAGATGGCGCCGCGCGAGGTGCTGGAGAAGCTGAAGGCAGCGGGAGTGGATTCCATGCCCGGTGGAGGCGCGGAGATCTTCAGCCCGCGCGTGCGCTCCATCATCTGCGACCACAAGATTGACGGCGACGAGTGGCTTGCCATAGCGCGCATGGCGCACCAGGCCGGCATCAAGTCCAACGCCACCATGCTCTACGGACACATCGAGAACGACGAGGACCGCGCCGACCATCTACTGAAGCTGCGCGCCCTGCAGGACGAGACGCAGGGCTTCAACACCTTCGTTGCGCTGTCCTTCCATCCCGACAACACGCCGCTCGAGCACCTGCCGTGGACGACCGGCCAGCAGGACATCAAGCAGATCGCCGTCTCGCGCCTCGTGCTCGACAACTTCCCGCACATCAAGGCCTACTGGCAGATGCTGACGCCAAAGATCGCGCAGATCGCGCTGCGCTTCGGTGCCGACGACATTGACGGCACCGTGGTGGAGGAGAAGATCTACCACGACGCCGGCGCCACCACTCCGCAGGGCCTCCGCCGCCAGGACCTCATCCGCCTCATCAAGGAAGCCGGCCGCGAGCCGTTCGAGCGCGACACTCTCTACCGCCCCGTCACCCGCACGGAGACCACCGTCACCGTAAACGTCTGAGCAGGGAAGTGCGCGAGGATTTCGCGGGCAATTCGCTTGCCGAAACGCCGCGGCAATTTCCACCAGAAGTGCAACCTGAAGGTCACCGATAGCCTCACTACAGGCAGGTGTAGAATTCTCGCAGGGGACCGTATCTGCCGGAATGCATCGGCGTTGGTTCGAGGCATTAGCATGAACGTCCACTTTACCTACAAGCTCTCCAAGACTCCCGCAGTCGAACAGGCGATCCAGCAGCACATTGAGAAGTTGAACAAGCGCCTGCAGGTCTTCAAGCCTGACATGGTGTCGCTGCACGGCTCGCTCGAAGAGGGTCCGAAGATCGGATTCATCATCGCGCTGAACCTGCGCCTGCCCACCGGACAGATGGCGGCGCGCGGCGCGGCGGGCACCCTCCCGGCGACCATCAAGAGCGCATTCGACGAGCTGCTTGACCAGCTCACCCGCCACAAGGACCAGCTCCGCAGCCAGCACAAGTGGCCGCGCGAACGCGGCGTTGAGTCGCCTCGCCCGCTCTCGCAGGTGCCGTTCGAAAAGACTGTGGCCGCGGTGCAGTTGGAAAAGATCAGCGCGTCCGACATCAACGGCTGGATTGCCGCCAACCTGCCGCGCCTGCAGTCCTTCATTGAGCGCGAGCTGTTGCACCGCCGCAGCAGCAACCTGCGGCACTATGACTGCCTGAGCTCCGCTGAAGTGCTGGACGAAGTCATCGCCTGCGCGCTGGATGATCGCAAGGAGCGCCCGGAGAAGATGGCGCTCGAACACTGGCTCTACCGGCTGGCGCGCGCCGCCATGGACCGCCTGGCCAACCAGGAACACGCGCACGCAGGCGGCGTGCCGCTCGAACGCGGCGAGCGCTCTGGCGACGGAGCAGACAGCGATGAGGCCGTGCTGCAATTCCACCAGCCCGATGAGACCGTGACCAACGAGAATCTGATCGCCGACCGGCGCGTTGAGTCGCCGGAGCAACTCGCCTCGGATGATGAAGTGGTTGCTCTGGTGGAACATGCGCTGAAGGGAACGGCGCCGGAGGTCCGCGAGTCGTTCCTGCTCTTCGCCATCGAGGGTTTTACCCCGCACGAGATCGCGCTCATCACCGACCGCGAGGAGAACGACGTGCGCGCCGGCATCAAGAAGGCACGGGAGATCCTACGGAAGGCCTTGCCCGAACATGAGTTGCTGCGCGACAAGCTCGCCGCGCGCGACAGGCCCGCGTAAGCTTAGAGCCTTGCGACTGTTGAATCTTTGTGGTTGAGCACTCGCGGGAAAAATTCTTCGCTACGCTCAGTATTTCGGCGCGGGCCCCCAAGCCGAAAACTAGCTTGAGGGAGCCCCATCCAGCCGGGCTGATCGAAAGACATTACTGGATTGCCGGCCCCCTCTCATTCATTGATACCTACAAATATTTCTGCTCGCCCCCCGCGAACGGGGGTATGCTCTCGGTGATTGCAGCGCATTTGTTGACCGTCCGAGTCGCAGCTATCCCCGCTTGTCATCAGGCGAGACAACCGAAGCGCCCGGTCGGACAACAGAAGCAATTCTGCTAAGGGCCCAGGTAAATGGAAACGTAACGCCTCACAAGGAGAGGGAGGTGCATGTGAAGTACCGTAATTCAACTCTCAGGCTCGTGGCAGGTAGCGCTCTGCTGGTGGCGCTCTCTGCGGGTGTTTGTGCTGCCCAGTATGGCAAACAGTGGGAGCGACTAGTCGCCGACGGAAGTTATACGGAGGGCCCCGGGATCGGAGGATTGCCGCAGAAGAGCGTGCCGGCTGTCGAGGTGCCCCGTACCACCTATACCGATATGTTGGGAAAAGGCTACGCGCGAGTTGGGGAATTCATCTATTCCAGCGAGAAACATGGTTCCGACGAACGCCGGTGCAAGAAAGACATGCTGGAAATGGCCATGTTACAAGGGGCCGACGTCGCCTGGGTTGACACACACTCCTACTCGTACGAAGGCACGGAGCTTATCGGTAGCAGGGTGCGCACGAAGACGATCAAGGTCGTCTGGGGGAGTGTAACTTACTTCGTGCACAATCCAGAACTTGCGGCAAAGCAACTGGGGGCCGGAAGGAAGAAGTGGGAGATGAGAGCGGTGGAGATCCCAGCGAAGCGGGCCATCCTGATCGCCAAATTAGAGACTGTAGTAATCAAATTGTCCGCTATGGATGCGTCCTGGTGGGTGAATCCCGGCGAAAGGGAGAGGTATCTGAGTGGCATTCGGACCGCACAGGATGAGGTGAAGTTTGGCGAAAACCTCATGCGTTCACCGTGGCCCAAGAGGTTCGAGGAGATACAGTTCGACAAGAAAACTTACCCAGGTTTATCGACCCTCGCAACCCTTCAGTGGGCCTTTCATGACATTGACACGCGTACCGAGAGTGCTCAGCTTAGCGAACTGCATAGAGCAGTCATGGAGGCCTGGGGTTATCTCGCTGGGAATTGGGATATCATCGCTGATAACAAAACGCTGAACTCACCCGACCATTTTTACCCTTACTGACGTTTTCCATCTTCGAAGGAGCCGCTGGCCCACTCACGCCTTCTTTCGGCATGAGTGGAGCTAGTTCTGTCCACTCCCAGCAACTTTGAAACCTCCTCCAGTGTTATCCTTCTCCACGCACATCAGGAGGTCCCATGACTTTCTCCCGCAGAGATTTCCTTACTGCCGCCGCTCTGGCCTCGGCGTCCGTCGCCTTGAAAGGCCAGAACACTCCGACTGCCGTGGCGCTGGCGACGCCGAAGCCGGCGACCGGGGCAAAGCAAAACATCATTATCTGCGCCGCCAACGGCTACAACTATCTCGACCGCGGTTATGACCTGCTGCGCTCCGGCGGAGACACCCTCGACGCCGTGAACCTCGTCATCCGCGGCCCGGAGGACGACCCAAACGACAGCAGCGTCGGCCTGGGCGGCCTGCCCAACGAGGAGGGCGTGGTCGAGCTCGACGCCAGTTGCATGCACGGCCCCACGCGGCGGTGCGGCGCCGTCGCCGGCGTGCGCAACATCAAGAACGTCTCGCTGCTGGCCAAGACGGTGATGGAGCGCACCGGCCACGTGATGCTGGTGGGCGAAGGCGCCGAGCGCTTCGCCGTCGCCCACGGATTCCCGCGCGAGAACCTGCTGACGGATGAATCGCGCAAGACGTGGCTGCTGTGGAAAGAGTCCATGTCCATGGAGGACTGGTGGGGCCCCGGCCTCTCCGATCCGAACTACAAACTGCCCGATGACACCGGCCACACCAGCCTGTACCAGGAGCGCGTGCAGCGGCTGAACGACATTGCCGCCGAGATCGGCATCGTTCCGGAGCTGCGCGCCATGGCGGTCGAGCAGGTGATGCATCCGCCCACCGGCACCATCAACTGCTCCGCGCTGAATGAGAAGGGCGAGATGAGCAGCGCGACCACGACGAGCGGCCTGGCGTGGAAGATTCCGGGGCGCGCCGGCGATTCGCCCATCATCGGCGCCGGCTGCTACTGCGACCAGGATGTGGGCGCGGCCGGGGCCACCGGCAACGGCGAGGAGAACATCCGCGTGGCCGGCGCGCACACCATCGTGGAGAACATGCGCCACGGCATGGAGCCCGTCGAGGCCGGGCTGGACGCGCTGCGCCGCATTGCGCGCAACTACAACAACGACCAGCGCAAGCTGCGCTACACGAGCATGGTTTACTACGTGCTGCGCAACGACGGCGCTCATGCCGGCGTCACGCTGTGGAGCGGGGAGCGTCCCCGCCGCTACGCCGTGCACGATGGCGAGCGCCATTATGAGAACTGCGTGGCGCTGCTGCAGGGAACGCCGCTGGGCTTCCCGCCAATTCCGCGGAGGTAAAGAGAGCACCGCTGCCGTGCTATGACCCGGCGCAACGGGCTCTTACAGAACTCGGTGTGGATTCGCTAGGCGGTACGACTCTGCTGAGATCAGCGCCGGAGGCGCGGCATATGGTAGCCCAGCGCCGGGGTCCCCGGCGAGCGCAGCTCGCTGGGGTGGAGGGCGTAAGCGCTGGGAAAAAAGCGGAATGAGATGCGAGCCCCGTAGGGGCGACAGAGCGTTCTGCAACAGCTGGTGCGCCGGGGCTTTCTTACGGCCGCGGCAATCAGCCAATCCCATGTTCCGGCGGCGGCGCATTGCCGGTGGCTTTGCGGCCCAGCGCCAGCATGTCGTTTGCAATCGCCTGGCAGCGTCCCGCGCCGCGCAGGACCTCATCCACGTACCGGTAGCAGGGAAGCTCCGGTGGCAGTTCTTCGCGCAGCAGCTCAGAGTAGGAGGAGACGATCATCAGCGCGTTGTTCAGGTCGTGTGCCAGCCTGTGCATTCGCTGGATTGCCGCCACGAGTTCTTCTTTGGACAGATGCGGCTGAGAACCGCCCTTCGGATCACTGACGTTCATAGTCGGTCCCCTCGGGCCCGCGCTCACGCTGATTCGGCCAGCGCTGCCGGCGGGCAGGCAGGGAAGGAATCACTCCGCTCTCGCCTGCTTCCTCCCCGGGATGTGGGCTTCGTATTCCATGAGCTTGCGATAGAGCGTGGTTCGCCCAATGCCCAGCACCTTCGCCGCCTTCAACTTGTCGCCTTTTAGTTTTTGGATGGTGGAGAGGATGGTCTCGCGCTCCACTTCCGCCAGGGTCGGCAGGAATTCATCCTCGGAGTCGGAGGCGGGCGGCTGCCAGTCCGCGATGCTCGGCGGCAGATCACTCATGCGCAGCTGGGCGCTCGTGCTCTGCGCGCAGGCGCTGGTGATGCAGTGCTCCAACTCCAGCACGTTGCCCGGCCAGTCATATGCCACCAGGCGCTTGAGCACCGCGTCGCTCACGCTGCGCTTCGCCGGCGAGTGCTCGTTGCAAAGATCCAGGAAGTGGCGGATGAGCGGGGGAATGTCGTCACGCCGTTCGCGCAGCGGAGGAATGCACACCGCCATCACGTTCAGACGATAGAACAGATCCTGCCGGAGTTCTCCCTGGGCCACCTTGGCTTCCAGGTCCTGGCTGGAGGAGGCGATGATGCGCACGCGGCTGGGAACTGGGCGAGCTCCGCCGACGGGCGTGATCTCGTGCTCCTGCAGTGCGCGCAGCAGCTTGACCTGCAGGTTCAGGGGAATCTCACCCACCTCTTCCAGAAGGATGGTGCCGCCGTCGGCCAGCGCCAACAGGCCGTCGCGCGCTGGAGACGCTGCGCCCTTGCTGAGGTGACCGAACAGCTCGCTCTCCAGCAGATCAGGCTGCACCGCGGAGCAATCCACAGCGACGAAAGGCTGCTCGCGGATCGGTCCCGAGATATGGATGGAGCGGGCCAGGGTCTCCTTGCCGGTGCCGCGCTCGCCGCGGATGAGCACCGGGTGGGTGCTGAACACCGCCCGTGCCACCACGCGGAAGAGCTTCTGCATCACCCGCGACTGTCCCACCATCAGTGAAAAGCCTCCGCTGGCGTGCAATTGCTCGCGCAGCAGGCGGCTCTCGGACGCCATTTGCAGATGCTTCTCGATGCGTTGCAACAGGATCCGCAGCTCCTCGATGTGGAACGGCTTGGTGAGGTAGTCGTAGGCACCCTTCTTCATCGCCTCCACCGCCGATTCAATGGAAGCAAAGCCGGTCATCATGACCACCACGATCTCCGGGTACCGCTCATGCAGGATTTCGAGCAGGGTCATGCCGGTCGTGCCCGGCATCCTCAGGTCGAGCAGCACCACGTCTATGGGAGTGCTCTCCAGATGCTTCAGTGCCTCATCGCAGGACTGCGCCGTGAGCGTCGCGTAGCCCACGCTCTTTGCTATCGTCTCGCACACACTGCAGATCGGTTGGTCGTCATCCACGATCAGAACGCGCAGCGTG
>Ga0209777_10004179_pt1 | contig 17221 bp, 14 predicted proteins | sample FrelakmetHBP12HB_FD_187147 | JGI IMG/M metagenome (GOLD analysis project Ga0209777, IMG submission 187147) | Freshwater lake sediment microbial communities from the University of Notre Dame, USA, for methane emissions studies -HBP12 HB (SPAdes)... | ecosystem: Environmental > Aquatic >...
ATCTTAAGAGCAGGGCACCTATCTGTCTGTGACCTTTGTCTCACTCAACCACCCCCGCCCATTTTTTCAGGGCTTCCTTGTCGGTAACCACTATGCGGTGATGCTCCAACCTGATTATCTTTTCATCCTCCAGTTGTTTGAGCGACCTACCGATCATCTCCCGGGCAGTTCCTGCCATAGCTGCCATTTCCTGTTGTGTTAGCCGCGGCTTAGCAGGACCTGCTCCATCACCAGCGTATTCCAAGAGTATCTTAGCCAGCCGGGCAGTAACATGCTTAAAAGATAGATCTTCCACTAGAGACACCAAATGTCGCAGCTTTTGTGATAAAACATGGATTACATTCAGGGCCACCTGTGGGTGGGTACGGAGGATAACGCCCATATCGCTATCTTTTATCCGGTAAAGGACAACCGGTCCCATGGCTTGGGCACTGGCTGGATTCAGGCCCCCATCGAAGACAGGAGCATCATTAAAAGATTCACCGGGACGTACTATCTGGAGAATCTGCTCTCTCCCATCAGCCGATGTCTTGAACACCTTCACCACGCCGGAAATAACAAAATACAACGCAGCAGCGGGCTCACTTTCCAGCACTATGAATTCCCCTCTCTCAGCCGTAGTCTCAAAGATACGCCCCTTGAGAGAATCGAGCTCAGCAGGGCTCAGGCCGGAGAAATAGGGAATAGATTTTATAAGCTCTACCTGGATAGCCATATCTCTCGAGTTTCCTCAGCCTCCCCTATTCACGCAATCTTCTCGAACTCGCTCTTAGCTGCGCCGCAGACCGGGCATGTCCAATCATCCGGCAATTTCTCGAACGGCGTGCCAGGTGGGGTATTGCTCTCTGGGTCTCCTTTCGCCGGGTCATAGATGTATCCGCAAACAGAACACTTATATTTCGCCAACTTCATAATACCTCCTTCTTTCTTCTCCTCCACATAATGGGGAGCTGTCTTGGGAGTAGTGCCCCGCTTTACCTCATGATAATAGGCATAGGTCATCGGCTCGCCTTCCCTGAGAACACCAGCATCCACGAGTTCGCCTACAAATATGGTATGTGTTTTCGTATCTAACGAACTAATTATCTTGGCTTCCATATACGAAAGGGCATTATCCAGGACTACGGGCGCTTTAGTCACACCAGTCTTATAGTTGATTCCCTCAAACTTGTTTACGTCCCGTCCCGATTTGAAACCAAAACTGCCAATGAAGCTCAAAGGCGTCTCTTTGGACAGCACCGAGACAGCGAAGACCTTACTATCCTGGATGAACTCATGCGTGAGATTCGATTTATTGATACATACTGAGATAGTCGGGGGGTCGGAGCATACCTGAATCACGGTGTTGGCAATCTGAGCATTGATTTTGTTTCCCTTCCTGGAACTTATAACATACATACCATAGCTTATCGGGTACAAAGCCTTGAGATCCATCTCATGTCCTCCCTTTTTAAAATTCTTCTAGAGAAGCTCCCTTTCGCTGGTTTCAACTGCCTGTTTCAACTGAGCGGCAAGCTCAGGCGGCAAGCCTTCGATATCAACATGCAGGAAACCCCTCACTATTGTCGCGGTGGCCTCATCGCGCGTAAGGCCACGCGCCATGAGATACTCTACCTCCTCTTCAGCAATCTTGCCCACCGCTGCTTCGTGTGAAAGGTCTACACCTGCGATCTCCCCCCTGAGTTCCGGGATGGCGTGAATGATACCTTTCTCCGAGAGAATCAAACCCCGGCATTCCAGGTGCCCCTTAACGTTGGGAGCACTGCCCGCTATATAGCCTCTGGATATGATAGTACCCCCCGTAGTAATAGTTCGTGCTATGACCTCAGCTCGGGAGCCTTTTGCCTCGAGGAGCACCCTGGAGCCGGTGTCCAGGGTTGAGCCTGGCGGAGCGACAAGAATAGTATTAAACCTGACAATAGCGTTTTCGCCCACGCACCGGGCTACAGGGTACATCTGGAGTGTACGTACCTGCTTCATGTTGACATAATTACTAAGAAAAACCCCGCCCTCCTCAACTATAGCGCCGCTGCGAGGGCGCACAGCCACCTCCGGAGCCCAGTTATGAATCATGGTGAAAGTCAGCTTCGCCCCGCGTTTGATATAGAACTCAGAGACGCCGATGTGCAGCCCGGAGGCTGTCATGGGGCTGGTAGCGCAGCCAGTGATAATGTGCAACTCTGAGTTTTCCTCGGCGATAATGATATTATGCACCTTTTGCGCCAGGTTCTTATGCGCAAGGTAAAGACATGCCTGAACAGGGTGGATAGCCTTCGCGCCGGGGAGAGACCTTATGAAATAGCCATTATCCAGATAAAGCTCGGTATGCGCAGTGAACTTGTCGGCATCCACGCTTACCGCGCGCCACCAGTAGTCTTTGAGCCAGTCATAGGTCTCCAGAGCCTTCTTGATGTCCATGACCTCCAGTCCCTCTTGGCTTGAGGAGCTATGGACCACAGAACGGTCCATCTGGACAAAGGTTCCTCCCCTCCGGCTCGATTCGTCCAAGGTAACCCCTACCTCCATCATGCGCTTCTTGTCCTGGGCTGAAAGCTGAGATGGCCTCTTCTGATAAGGATGTTCCTCAGCGCTCGAGGCATAAGAGGCTATGTCGACGTCCTCGCCTATAGCTGGCTTCTTATCCAGCGCCTTTTCGGCTAACTCCCTGGTCTTCTTGGATCTTACAGCTCTTTCTGACACAGACACTTTACGCATCCTTCATAGCCATTTTGTTTTATAGAATCTAAAACCTCCAGAGCATCCCGTTCACAGGGGATCGTTCCGTTTAAAAGGACATATCCTTTACTGGCATGAACATAGTCCAGGATATGGCCGGTATGTGTGATAATCAGGCCAGAACGTGTCCGCTGGCGCTGGGGGTGCTGCCCTGGGCCTTTCTGCAAAAGTTCGTTTATCATCTGTCCTATCAGGGCCATATTCACCAGGTCGACTCCGGATTCCGGCTCATCTAAGAGAACCAGGTCGGGGTTCTGAGCGATTAGTTGGAGGAGTTCCGACCGCTTTATCTCACCACCGGAAAATCCGTAGTTTATATCTCGATCCATTAACTCAACCGTATTCAATCTCTCCGCCATCTTACCGACAATCTCTCCGTCTCCCTGGGGACCCAGGCAGGCGGTGACCACATCACGCGTTTTGACCCCACGCACTACGGGAGGACGCTGAAATGACATGCCAATGCCCATACGCGCTCGCTCATCCAGAGATAGCCTGGTTATATCCGTACCTTTGAATATAATCTGCCCTTTCGTCACCCTATAGCGAGGGAAACCCATTATCGTCATCAGCAATGTTGTCTTACCCCCGCCATTGGGGCCGAACAGGGCATGGGTCTCACCAGCACCTATTGAGAGATGAACATCGTGCAGAATCTGTTTGCCTTCTACCTCAACGCTCAAATCTTTGATTTGCAGCATATATCACCTCAGGTAGACTTCTTTCATACTAAGCCGAGCCTTCCAGGTCCCGCAATTGCTCGCGATTTCCGATGACAATCAGCTGGTCTCCCAGATCTAGCAACATCTCATCCGATAAACTGGTAAAAAGCGTGCCATCCTTCTTTCTCACCGCCAGAATAATTGCTCCGTTTCCGCACCGTTGCCCTTCCTTGCAGGTCTTTCCCACCACTGGTGAGCCGGGACCGACTCCTATGTTCTCCAGAACTAATTCTTTGCCACGGCTCTCTAATGCCGTGTCAACGAAATCTACGACAAGAGGACGCAGGGCAAGCATTGCCAATCTGCGCCCACCAAGGACATGCGGATATATTGTCCGGTCAGCACCGGCCCGCTTCAACTTGGCCTCTGACTCATGGGCGCCGGCGCGGGCAGTAATAAAAATGTCCGGCCGCAATCCCCTCGCCGAAAGTGTTATAAAGACATTGTCAGCATCGCTGCCCGCTGCTGCCACCAGTCCCCGTGCCTGAAGGATACCGGCCTCTTTCAAAACTTCATCGCTACTGGCATTGCCCTGAACATATAAATAGCCGTTAGTTGCAGCTTCAGCAATAGCTTCTTTGGAATTGTCAACTACTATGAAAGAAACACCCTCCTCCTGGAAGACACGCGCCACTTCTTTCCCTACCCGGCCATAGCCGCAGACTATAATGTGGCCTTTGAGCTTTGCAATCTTCTCTTTCATCCGACGTCTCCCCAGTATAGTTTCGAGATTACCCTCGACAATGTATTGCACAATAGTAGTAGCGCTATAGAACAGAACACCCACCCCACTAATAATAAGGACTATAGTGAAAATTCGCCCGGCATGTGATAGCTCACCCACCTCCTTATATCCTACAGTGCTTATGGTGATAACCGTCATATAAAGGGAATCGAGAAATGACCACCCTTGAATCACTTTATAGCCGATGACACCTATGGCTATAATCGCAATCAGAGCAAATATTATCTGTAGAAAACGTCGCAAAGGGCTCATCGCAGTACTATTCTATTATAGAACAGCCTTAATTGCCATCCTCACTTGCCCCCTTATCCCAGAGTCTTAGGATTCCTGTAGGGGCGGGTTTAAGACCCGCCCCTACAGGAATCCTGAGTTGCAAAGAGATTATTTAGGGTTATTGTTACTTAAGACGAGCCTCTGCTGCACCCCAATTAATGTTGTTGAAGAAGGCTTCGATATAGTCCGCTCGTTTCAGCCCGTAGTCTATCATAAAGGCATGTTCAAAAACATCGAGCACCAGGATCGGTATGCATCCTGCGGGATGGCCGGTATCATGCTCATTGATCCACTGATTTATCAGTTTGCCTGTCAAATTATCCTGGTAAAGGATAGTCCAGCCAATGCCCCGCATGGCGGCAGTGCCCCTGAAGTCCTTCTCCCAGTTCTCATAGCTGCCGAACTCCTCGGCCAGCTTCTTGCCCAGCTTGCCTGACTTGTTAAGCGGTGCTTTGCCACCAAGGTTCTCAAAATAGTATTCATGGAGCCGCATCCCGTTGAATTCCCAGCCTAACCGCCGTTTGAGTTCGGCATATTCGGGAGTCCCGACCTTCCCATCCTTGAGCATGGCAGCGAGGGAATCCAGCACCTTATTTGTGTTAGTCACATAGCCCTGGTACAAAGTAAAATGATTGTTGAGTAAAGTATCGCTGAAACCCTTCATCCCGAGTAAGCCTTTATAGTCCTTAGCAGTGTACGCCATTTTTACCTCCTCATAATTGTTATTGCTCTTTGGGCTCATGTTCCTTAAAACAGCAACTCTCAGCTTCATTTCTTGAGCAGTTCCATATCCTGCCCGCAGCAGACCAGAGTACCGCCACCAACCTTGGTCACTGTCACCTCGTTACCGCAAACGTTGCACCTGTACTTTTCGCCTACCTTCTTGGCTGCCATGCGTTCACCTCCTGATATTTGTTTAAATAGAGCTCAACCTCTTCGCCTCTCATCGTCTCTCTTCACTCATGCCCAAATATAATAGCAAGGAGCAAAGAGAGTAGCAATATAAGTCGTCTACGAAAGAAATACCCAGCAACAATAATATCAAGTAGGTATGGAGAAGTCATAAAATGAATCAGAAAAAAGTTAAAAAGTTATCACATTTGCTCTCTGGAGAAATAAGGTTTGACAGCATGTCGCGTCAGGGGGATAATCGAGCCACTGTTTACTTGCAATTTATAGTCTAGAAAGGGGAATGAGATTAAGTAGGAGATTCAGGTTAAATCATCTCGAGGCCGACTATAGAAGAGTAGAAAAGAGGAGATACAGTCATGAAGAGGAATTTCGATGTCCTTATCGTAGGAGGAGGTCCGGGCGGTCTATCCATAGGAAGCCTGTTGGCTAAAGAAGGGATATCCTCAGCGATTATAGAGAAGGAACCGGTTCTCGGAGGGCGATATCGCTCTGTAGATTTCGAAGGTAGCCGCGTGGACAATTGCATTCACTTGCCCACCGGATTGGTCTCTTCCGCTGAGGATACATACATGTATAAATTCTTGTCCTATATGGGAATACACGTTGAACCGAGGGTGGTGGAGTGGAAGATGGGTTTGACCAGTAAAGACGATCCCAAAAGGATTAAGTATCTTGCTATGGACCCAAGGAAGGGAATGGAGAATTTCTTTGAGTTTTTCGCTTTCGGCAGTGGTGTGCCTATGGAGGATATAACCAGGCGGGCGCTCGGCGAAGCTTTCAGAATTATGGAGGATATGTCTGAGCAGGAATGTCGTAAACTGGTAGATGTGCCGTTCGCCAGTTGGATCGAAAAGAACATTGAGGAACCAATGGCTAAGGCGGTCCTTGAACTTTCAGCACCCTTAATGGGTGCCGTTGCCACGGAGGTGAATTTCGGACAATTCGCCAATATCTTCGGCACCTTCCCCCGCGTTGGAGCCCTACTGTACTGGTATCCAAAGCATGGGAACATGGAGAGCATGGTCATAACGCCTCTGACCAAGTATTACAAGGAGCATGGGGGGACGGTCTTGACCAACAGGAGAGCCAGAAGTATTCTAATAGAAAACGGAAAGGCCAAAGGAGTTTTTGTCAATAATAACGAAACGGGCTTACTGGAGGAATACAGCGCTTCGGTTGTCATATGTGCCATACCAATCTTTGAAGCAGTATCAAGAAATGTTCTGAGTTCCAAATTCTTAACTAAGGACTGGGCTGAGGCTATTAAGCGCTGTGGGAAGCTGGCCATTGAAGATTTAGCTGGATTCTATCTTCTTCGCAAGAAAGTTGTCCCGGTGGAAGGGTCCGGCTGGATACATCTTTTCGATGCTGACTATGGCATTCCTACCTACGTGGGAGACGTGTTTGTAGGGTCTATGTACAATGCCAAGGATCCGCCGGGAAAGCAGACGATTTTCTCCTATATCTCTGGAGGAACCAAGGCTACACACTTCGGGTTAACCTCCCCTTTGGAGATGGTGAATAAAGCGAAGAAACGATGGAAAGATGCTGTTGAAAAGGCATTCCCTGGTTTCGTAGAATCCATTGAACATGAAGAGATGAGTCTGCAGCTCAACTGGGGTAGATACGCTTATGCAGTAGTGCCCACAGAAATCGACCTGCAGTCGCCCAATATACGAGGGCTTTACTTTGCAGGCGATACAATTTGGTCTGTAAGCAGCATGGTCTCGGACAAAATCTATCAGATGGTCTTCCCCTTGTGCGAGAGAATTCTAAAATACGTTCGTTCTTAAGCTTGAAGCGTTAGAATATTCAAAGGGAATCCTTTCCCTCAGAGGCGGTGATAAAGTGTCTCACCGGATGAAAAGAGTCGTTCTCCCTTTCACAGCTATAGTAGGACAGCAAAAACTCAAACAGGCTCTGTTACTTAACGCTATTAACCCCAGACTTCTCGGAGTCCTTATCACAGGGGAAAAGGGTACGGGCAAATCCACAGCTGTCAGGGCTTTGGCCGACCTCTTGCCCGAGATAGAGGTAGTCAGATGCCCGTTTAACTGTAGCTCCCACAACCCCTCCCTTCAATGTAATACCTGCAACACCAGGTACATGGCCGGTGAGGAACTTCCCACAGTACGGAGGAAGATAAAGGTAGTAGAGCTGCCTTTGGGAGCCACTGAGGATAGAGTGATAGGGACATTGGATATAGAGAAAGCGTTAAGAGAGGGAATAAAGACTCTGGAGCCAGGGATCCTGGCTGAGGTTAACCAGGGCATTCTGTATATAGATGAAATCAATCTGCTGGATGATCACTTGGTGGATATTCTGCTCGATTCCGCTGCCATGTGCGTGAACATTGTAGAAAGAGAGGGCATTTCTGTTTCACACCCTTCCAAATTTATCTTGGTAGGCACTATGAACCCGGAGGAAGGAGAAATACGCCCCCAGCTCTTGGATAGGTTCGGGCTATCGGTAGATGTCAAAGGGATAAAGGATGCTAAGGAAAGAATTAAAATCATAAGGGTGGTGGAGGAGTTCGAGAATGACCCGGAATCATTCTCCAAGAAATATGAAAAGGAGCAAGAGAAACTCAGGCAGAGGATACTGAAGGCGAGAGAGCTTCTTAACGATGTCAAGATTCCAGAAGATATTCTTAAGACTATAACCAAGATCTGCCTCGAATTCGAGGTGCATGGACATCGAGCTGATTTCCTCATCGCCAGGACTGCAAAGACAATAGCCGCTTACAACCAGAGGAAGAATGTTGCTGAAGAAGATGTGAAGGAAGCGGCGGAACTGGTCTTGCCTCACAGAATGAGGAGGATGCCCTTTGAGGAACCGAAACCAGTGACAGAAAAGATCGAGCGTATTATTCGACAGAGAGGAACCCCTTCTAGCCGAAGCGGGAAGAGCGAGCAGTGTAATGGCGAGTCTGGAGGCACTGATGAGGACGGAGAGACTGATTTCGATCCTCAAATGGATGGGCGACTAAGGGCGATTAAGAAAACCTTCGACATCGGAGGACGAAAAAAGGCTGAAATAAAGTTGCCCAAGGACAAAAAACAGAGGTCTGGTTCGGGAAGAAGGACTCGAACCCTGAGCACTCACAGCGGGAAATACGTGAAGTCCAGGATTCCGGAGGGGAAAACCACCGATATCGCCGTAGATGCCACAATCAGAGCTGCTGTAGCGAGAAAAGGTGACCTGAGGATAGAGAAAGAGGACCTCAGAGAAAAGGTCAGGGCAAAAAAAATCAACTCCGTTATTGTATTCGTGGTAGACTGCTCAGGCTCCATGGCAGCGAAGCAGGGGATGGAGATGGCAAAGGCGGCTGTCATGGCGCTCCTTGAGGATTCCTACCAGAAAAGAGATAAGGTTGCCTTCATCGCCGTAGCAGGAGACAAAGCGAATATCCTGCTGCATCCTACCTCCAGTGTGGAGTTGGCCGCTAGATATTTGAGAAAACTTCCCACTGAGGGAAAGACTCCTCTTTCCGACGGGCTTTATAAGGGCCTCCAGGTCTTAAAGACTCAACTGTGGAAAAACAGGGACATAATCCCTATTATAATTCTCGTCTCAGACGGAAGAGGTAACGTACCTTTAGTGTCCGATGCAAAACAGGAGGCTATTTCTCTTGCAAAGGAGATTAAGAAGCAAGCCATAAATCTGGTGGTCATAGATACCAGCGATGGCTTTCTCAATCTGGGATACAACAAAGAGATTGTCGAAGCAAGCGGTGGGGTATACTACAGGCTGGATGAACTGGATTCCAAAAAAGTTGTTGATGTGATCAAGGCGCTCCCAATATTCGGAGAAAAAGCGAGCCATCGCGCTGATGTAGATGACCTATGAAAAGGAAAGACTCTATACTGACCAAAGAGGAGCGAGATGTTCTCATCCTAGTTGCCCGAGGGCTGACCAACGAGGAGATCGCCGAACGTCTCAGTATATCCACCAATAAAGTGAAGACGTTTCTACACCAGGCATGTGTCAAACTGAAAGCACACAACAGGATCGAGGCCGTTTTCTTCGCCCTGAGGCATGGGGGCATAAACCTCCGTGAGGTCTTTTCCATAAATGAACTAGCAGAGCTACTTGCCTCTTTAGGACCCGAGGCAGTTGGAACTATAGCCCAACTGATGAGCCCAAAGCTTGAGCATGGGTACCTCCCAACTGGTGATAAACAGCTATTCCATAAGGGTAGAGAAAAAGATAATATACTAACGAAGAGAGAGCAAGACGTCCTTATACTTGTTGCCCATGGACTGACTAATGAAGAAATCGCCGACAAACTCTGTACATCAACCAGCACAGTGAGGACGTTCCTGTATCAGGCGTGCGCCAAGCTGGAAGCACGCAACAGAGCCCAGGCGTTTATCTCAGCAGTAAAGCAAAGGGCCATCAATGTTGGTGAGGTTTTCTCTCTCGATGAGCTAGTGGAACTGCTTGCCTCACTGGGGCCAGAGTCAGTACAGAAAATAGCCCGGCTGCTGAGGCAAAAGCTCGAGCAGGAGCGTCTACCCTCACATAGCTAATAGACACAGCAAATATGTAACGTAGGGGCACGGTGCACCGTGCCCCTACAATTTTCCCCAGAAATTGTCAGGAAGCAATGTAAAAAATCAGACAAAAGTTGGGCAGATTTACTTGACGGATAGTGTGTGACACAGTAATTTATCCCTATGATTCAGGAAAGGAGAGACAACCATGAAAAGTAAATTCGACGTACTCATCATAGGAGGAGGTCCCGGAGGTCTATCTATAGGGAGCCTATTGGCCAAAGAAGGGGTATCATCAGCGATTATAGAGAAGGAACCCACTCTCGGGGGAAGATACCGCGCCGTTAATTTCCATGGTTGTCGCTCGGATAATGGTGTTCGCATGCCAACGGCATTGGTTCGCACACCCAAGGAAACCTATATGTATAAGTTCCTGTCTTATATGGGATTCCCTCCCGAAGCCAAGGTAGTAGATTGGACCATGGGGAAGGTCAATAAAGACAACCCCAACAGGACCGAATATTTTTCCATGGACCCGAAGAAGGGGGTAGAGAACTTCTTTGATTTTTTTGCTTTTGGCAGCGGCCTACCTATGGAGAAACCATCGAGGCAGGCGCTTATGAAAGCCTTCCGTATTATGGAAGACACATCTGAAGAAGAATGCCGTAAGCTGGTAAACGTAACTTTTGCTAGCTGGATAGAGAAAAATATTGAAGACCCAATTGCTAAGGCGGTTCTCGAGCTGGCCGCTCCCCTTATGGGTGCCCCTGCCACAGTCGTTAACTACGGAGCGTTTGCCAATGTCATGGGCACTTTCCCGCGTGTTGGAGCCCTTCTATTCTGGTATCCCAAGAAGGGCAATATGGAGGATATGGTCATAACCCCTTTGACCAATTATTACAAAGACCACGGGGGAAGAGTGCTAACGAATAGGAGAGCCAGAAGTATTTTGATAGAAAATAAAAGGGTGAAAGGGATTGTTGTTCAGCATAATAAAACAGGTTTCATAGAAGAATACAGCGCTCCGGTTGTTATATGCGCAATCCCTATCTTCGAAGCGGTAGCAAGAAACATCCTTAGGTCTGAATTCCTGACGAAGAACTGGGCCAAGGCTATTGACCTGTGCGCGAGGTTGTCCTACGAAGACCTGACTGGGTTTTATCTTCTCCGCGAGGAGGTTATCCCCAGGAAAGGCCCTGGCTGGGTACATATCTTTGACGTTGACTATGGCCTCCCCACATACGTGGGAGACTGGTGCGTGGGATCGCTTTACAATGCTGTAGAGCCACCAGGAAAGCAACTTATTTACTCTTACGTCCCTGGCGGATTGCCCGATACCCACTTTGGGCTTACCTCCCCGATGGAAACCGTGAAGGAAGCCAATAGAAGATGGGAAGAGGCTGTGGAAAAGGCTTTTCCAGGTTTTGCCAAAGCCATTGAATTCAGGGGGGTGACACTTCAGCTAAATTGGGGTAGATATTCCTGGGCTGCGGTTCCCACGGAAATCGACATGCAGTCGCCAAACATACGTGGCCTCTACTTCGGAGGCGATACGATTCGGTCTGTAACCAGCATGGTCTCCGACAAGATCTATCAGATGGTCTTCCCTTTGTGCGAAAGAATTATTAAATACCTTCGTTCTTGAGTTCAAAGCCTCTGAATATGCGAATGGGAGGAGATACAAATGCCAGATGCAAGCTTCGATGCTGTGATAATCGGGGGAGGTAAAGAGGGTCTGGTGATAGGCTGTTACCTGGCCCTCAACGGCATGACTGTTGGACTCTTCGAGCAGGGAAACGAGCTGGGTGGTGCCGCCTGCACTGTTCCCACGCCGGCATCCGGCTTCCGAGGCAACCCCCATGCCGAGATTTGCGCTTTCTGGATGAGCCCGGCATACTACGACTTCAATCTTGGGGAAAAGGGGCTGAAATTCATTTTCCCTGAAGTAATGATGTCCAAGATATTTCCCAATGGTAAATGCATAGTCGTCTATCGAGCCTTGGATTGGAACGAGGAACTGGGGACAGCCCTCCCCAATCAGGCAATCATCGACAAGAACCTCAAAGAACTGGAGCGCATATCGCCAAGAGATGCCGAGAGGGTATCGAAGGCATTGGAGAAGAAGCTATACAACTGGATGTACTCACACGGCCAAACCTTATTCAACCCTCCTCCCCTCCCTGGGGAAACAGACTATATAGCAGACCTGTTGAAAGACCCGGAAGGCGGCATAGACCCTAGGTATCCCTTCATGACCGAATATGAGATAGTCTGCGACCTCTACGACAGCCCGGAAATGAGGTCTTTTGCTCTGCAATGGCAGCTTATGAACGGTATAGCGCCTGGCGATGTTGCCCCACCCTTGCAGGCTTTGTTGCCCATGCCATCCTTTGCTGGCCTCCAGGCTTTTGCCATAGCTGAAGGCGGCTTTCACAACGTTGCCCATGCCCTTCAGAGGGCCTTAAGCGAGCAGGGCGGTAAATTCTTCGTAGGGGCCGATGTCGACGAAGTGCTGGTAAAGAACAGTCGTGCCTGCGGAATCAGGCTGGCCGACGGCACTGAGATCGAGGCTAAAAAGCTGGTGATCGATACTGCCGAGATCAAGCAGACTGTCAGAAGACATCTCTGTAACGTTCAGATAGACCCGGAGATTCGCAGAAAGGTCGACAACATAATGACAGACAGGTCACAGCTCTTCTGGGGGCATATAGCCTTCCGCGAACTGCCTCAGTATAAGGCGGTGGAATGGAATTCCGACTGTGGCAAAGCTCGCTGGGTATTCCTGGGCGATGCTGATGTTGAATATCTTTACACTCACTATGGCTACCAGATGCACACCCTGAGGCCTGGCCGATGGCCGGAAAAAACTTACATGTCCGAACTTCCTCAGTGGGATCCGAGCTACAGCCCCCCAGGTAAACACATTTCACTCGTAGCAGAGGGGCATCCTCCTCCAGCCAGCTACCTGACTGAGAAAGAATGGATACAGGTGAAGCGAGAGGTAGGAGACCGCTTGATAAAGGAGTGGCAAAAGTATGCGCCGAACATGACCTGGGACAATGTGATAGCTGTCAATATCCCTACACCATATGAGTATTCGCAGAAAAACCCTAACTGGGTAAACGGTTGCATGTATACGTCGAATCAGAGCCCCAGCCAGTGGGCAAACTTCAGGCCGATTCCAGAGCTTTCCCAGTACCAGGTTCCAGGGATAGAAGACCTCTGGTTAGCCTCAGGTTCCCAGCATTGTGGCGGCGTCGGTACTCTGGGGTTCTCCGCCTACAACTGCTATAAGAGGATATCGCAGCGTCTTGGCCTGAGGAAGCCCTGGGAAGAAAAAGGCCGCATGTTCTGAGACTTTTTAAGGGGGAGTGCAGAAAGGGATCCCCCTCTGCACGGGGTTTGGGGGTGTCCCCCAGTTTCTCTTCTCCCCCAAGACTGGGGGAGCCAGAGGGGGTTGAGAAGAGATTAATAGCCAACCTTGATATTCTAAGGAAAGCATATAACCTCCAAATTGTGGTAAAATGTCGACACCAAAGAAATCCTAGTTTTAGGCAAATAGAGGAGGAGCCAGATGTTGAAAGATAAAAAGGAAGTAAGAGAAGTCTTCTCATATCCCCTTCTTAAGGCTATGGCTAACAGGAGAACCCGCAGGTTCCCCCTGGGCTGCAAGATGGAAGAGGGAACACTTCAATATACCTCCAAGAATCCGCCGGTACCTTTGAATGATATAGAGACCGCCATCCTTTGCTGGGCCGGCACAGGTGTAACAGGGCTTATCGCAGCCGATATGCCCACTAACGATGTGCAGGGGAGCATGTTTACAAGTTGGACAGGAAGGACTACTCCTTATGCGTGCAATGTACATAATATGAAGCTCTTCTTCACAAATGACAAGGGGCTTTTCGTTTACGACCCCAAAGAAGCGACCAAAGCAGTGGAGATTGAAACGGAGGAGGATTGGGACAAGATTGCCAGGTATTTCAAGCGGGATACGGTTAAGCTTTCCGACGGTAGATTCGCCATGGTGCCTGAGACTTTGGTGAGGATAGTTCATTGGAATACCAACAAGCCCGGCACCACCCTGTTCATGCCCATACTGGAGATATCAGAAGAGTATCTCGATGCCGTGATAGCCGTGTTCATGGGAGAAGGATACAAGGTATTCGATGACGTTAAGAAAACAGGGCCAGCAGGGATCAAGAAGTGGATTGATAATGGCACATTGAAGGGCCCCGATGTTCCCCTCTCCTCTTTCGAATATACCATATTCCTGGGCAATCTTGCTCCTCCATTTCACGCGCTACAAAACATTCAGCTAATGGCTGAGGCTATGGGCCTTGGCTCAATTGTTATGACTGGATACATAGGGATAATAGCTTTGCAATCTTTAGGTTTTCGTTATAACATGGCAAAAGAGGGCTCCGGAGCTATGCTGGGTATGAACCCCGTGGGGCTGGACGGAATCTTCGAGAGCTACCAGCCGCCATACTATAAGACCATGGACGACGCTGTGGATGCCTTCATCGAGAAGAAGTTCGGCAAGAACGGGATGTACACGTCGAACTATAAGGGGATTGTGCCTTTCGACAAGAATTGGAAGAAGGTACAGCCAGGGTATCTGGTGCCGAGCAAAAAGGTCATCCAGATAACCAAAGACTACTGCAACTACGTATTCGACACCTATGGGAGATTCCCTGCCACTTTTGATACAATAGTGATGCCCGAATGGCTGCAGGTCCATCACCTTGAGCAAGAGTTCTACAATGAATATGGGCTGGATAAGCTGTTGAATGATACCCACAAAAAACATATGCAACTGTGGCATAACAAGACAATCAAATCAGAGAAGACAAAGAAAAGAAGCGTTTCCAGGAAATAACGCTTTAGGGGGCAGGAATGTACGGAGCACACGGGAAAATCCTGAGGGTTAATTTAGCGAAGGGACATATTTCACATGAGGAGATCCCTCAAAGCCTGTTTGATAAGTTCCTGACAGGTGCTGGGCTGGCAACCCATTATCTTTATCACGAGGTTCACAAGGGGGCAGACCCGCTAGGCTCCCAAAACGAGCTCATACTTATGACCGGGGCATTGACGGGGACTACAGCGCCCAGCACCGGCAGATTCAATTGGGTGTTCAAGTCGCCCCTGACCAGTATCTGGGCGCAGTCGAACTCAGCAGGCTTCTGGGGGGTGGATTTTAAGAAAACAGGTTTCGACGGAATCATATTTCAGGGCATCTCGTCAAAACCTGTCTATCTGGTGATTGAAGAGGATAAGGTTGAACTCAGGGATGCAAAACACCTGTGGGGTAAGAGCGTTTTCGAGACTACAGAGCTGATACAGAAGGAGCTGGGTGAGAAGTTCAATGTGGACTGTATTGGCATAGCCGGTGAGAACCTGGTCAGGTATGCTAGCATAATGAATGACCTGCACCGGGCGGCGGGTAGGTGCGGCGGTGGAGCTGTGATGGGCTCAAAGAGATTAAAGGCTATCGCCGTATTCGGGAAAAAGTCGGTGAAACTGGCGAATCCTGGCTCTTTCGCTGAAGTGGCTAAGAAACAGTTTGAGCTACTTGATCAGCATATGTTCAAGGTAGCATTGGAAACATTCGGCACTAACGTCGTTATTGATTTGGTAAATGTTCGAGGGGGATTTCCTACAAGAAACTGGCAAACCAGTGTATTTCCTGAGATAGAAGAAATAAACTCGCAAGCCCTCAGTGACAAAGTCCTCAAAGAGCCGTTGGGATGCTTTGCTTGTCCGCTTAAGTGTGGAAGGGGGAGTGAAATCAGAAGGGGAAAATATAAGGGTGCCAAGGGTGAAGGCCCGGAGTACGAAAGCGTAGGGACACTGGGCGGCGGGTGCCAGGTCACAGACATGGAAGCGATTACAAAGGCACATTACTTATGCAACGACTATGGACTCGATACTATCTCTGCTGGAAGCACAATAGCTTTCGCTATGGAATGCTATGAGAAGGGGATATTAACGAAGAAGGAGACAGACGGATTGGAGCTCAAATTTGGCGACGCGGACGTCGTCATAGAGCTAATACATAAGATAGCGAAAAGAGAGGGTTTTGGTAACCTACTGGCTGAGGGCACGAAGAGGATGGCTAAGAAGCTGGACAAGGGCAGCGAAAGATTCGCTATGAACGTTAAAGGGCTCGAGCTTCCGGCTTATGATTCCAGGGCGGTTCAGATAACCGGCCTGGCATACGCCGTAGCCAACAGGGGCGGTGACCACGTTACTGCCTATATTCAAGGGCCTACCTTTCTTGACATTCCTTTTCTCTGTATTCCAGATAGTCAAATCAAGGACTGCCTCGTGGCCGATCCCGGTGAAGTTCATGTTTTGGTGGAACTGGAGAACGTTATGACCGCCCTCGACACATTGGGGGCATGTAAGTTCATGGGTTTCTGCGTGTCCTCGGAGGAATGGGTTGAGCTTGTGGAACACTGCCTGGGGCATAAATTTACCTATAGTGACTTGGTTAAGATTGGCGAGAGGGCTTATAATCTTGCCCGAGTCTTTAATGTCAGGGAAGGCGTAACCAGAGCCGACGACACCTTGCCGCCGCGTCTCCTTGAAGAACCCCTGACTGAGGGCCCGGCCGCAGGCAAAGTAAACGAGAATCTCCCTGCGATGTTGGACAAATACTATGAGCTAAGGGGATGGGACAAGGCTACTGGCAAGCCTACACCTGAGAAACTCAAAGAGCTGGGCTTGCAAGAGTATATTCCAGATATCTGGGGGAAGTAGAGCGGATAACCAATGACGGAGAAGATAAAAGGAAGCGATAAGCCCTGGCTCAAGAATTATAAGCTCGGGCCATATCAATTGAAAAAGACTCTGGAGCCCTATCCCAGGACGCCGATTTACAAGTTCTTAGATGATTCAGCGGAGGCATATCCAGGCCAGGTTGCTGTGCAGTACCTGGGGAGGAAAATAAAGTACAGCGAGCTAAGGCAATATGTAGACAGATTGGCGAATGCCCTTGCAGGTCTCGGGATAAAGAAGGGCGATAAAGTGGCGGCGGTTCTACCCAATTGCCCGCAATTCATCATAACCGACTTCGCCACATCAAAAACGGGTGCTGTCCTCGTCCCTTGCAGTACGCTGCACAAAGTTCATGACCTGGAGTATGAGCTGGGCGCGTCCGGGGCTGAGACCGTGGTCTGCTCCGATGCAGCCCTGCCTCTGATTATGTCGATAAAGGAAAAGACAAAACTCAGGAACATAATTGTCACCTCACCCATGGATTACGCTGTGCAGGAGCCCGAGGTAAAACAGGTGCCCGGTGCTCATCAGTTCAAAGACCTAATAGCGCA
>Ga0209777_10004180_pt1 | contig 17216 bp, 16 predicted proteins | sample FrelakmetHBP12HB_FD_187147 | JGI IMG/M metagenome (GOLD analysis project Ga0209777, IMG submission 187147) | Freshwater lake sediment microbial communities from the University of Notre Dame, USA, for methane emissions studies -HBP12 HB (SPAdes)... | ecosystem: Environmental > Aquatic >...
ACAAGTGATCTTTTAAAATCCTGAGTGAACCTTCTATACTTCATGACATGATCCTTTCTCACCCTATGGGGTGATGATCCTGTCTAATACTCTATCATATTTTGTGCAATCGGTGGGGTTCACTCCATTGCATTCAGTTGTCGAATTATTAAAGCAACTTTTCTGGAAAGTAACTGCGACCAAGATTTGTATGTCTATCAGAACATGTGTCAATAATGAAATATGTTACCATAATGCTGTTATATGATTTGGAAAAAGACGTTATCTGCTGATTTCCTGAAGAAATGTTGTAGCTACCGGCAGACTTAAGAAATCTCGCTTTCAGAAAAGAAGAGATGAGAAAAATATCCTCGACAACACCTTGTATATTAGGGGAAAAGTGATTGAGAGATTTGGGAAAATTTCAAGGTTCTCAAGATATCTTTACGATTTTACTTTAAACTGCGTCACAGTATCCGTTGCCTTTTTCAGGCGGAGGACCAGTGCTTTTAGAATGGGCCGGAAGTTCCCGGACAGTTTGTTAAATTCTTCGTCCAAATAATTACGGTCAAGGATCCCGACGGTTGTCTGGCCAATAGCCTGAGCCGTTGCCGTCCGCGGAATATCAGCAATAAACGCCATCTCTCCAAAGATGTCTTCCTCTTGCAACACCTCAATGACGACCTTTTTGTCTCCTATCATCTTTGACAGTTCCACAGAGCCTGAATCGATTGTATATATCCAGTCTCCGTAGTCGCCCTCTTTGAAAATGATCTGCCCATCCTGAAAGGTTTCATAAGATGCAATCTGATACATAGCCACCCTCCTTTTCCAGTTAAAAAAAAGGAAATTCAATGAGTTTCGGACACTGAATAAAATTACAGTGGTAGGAATTCTGGGGACAGCATACATATTTCTCTGTGAGTTAAGTAAGCTGTCCACGGGATTTCGCTTCATCGAGCAGGCCAAGCCCCTCACAAAAACAAATATCCAAAGTTCTTTTCTGTATATCATAATTTTTAAGGAAATAACATCAATGATAACGGATTGAAATACTGCATTTTCTTTGAGGTTTACGTTTTGTGGATTTCAGGAAGGAAGGATCGGAAAACAAATTCCGTGATGGGAGGGATGAAACGCCGGTTTGCACATAGAGCAATTGTCTGCAATCGAAGAGGAACGGCGCGCCCTCTTGCAGAGTTAATAGCTCAATCTTTTTCCGGCGTGTCTTTTCCTTTACTGTTGATATCGGGGAGCTTCCTGTATCCGGCGCCACACTCATTCCTGAAGAAAGCCCATTCTTCACATTCGTTGTCGTCAGGGAAAATACACACGCCGTATTCGCTTCCGTCGGCGTTGGTTCTAATTTCCAGTGTATAACCGGATTGCACGCAGTATACCGATGCCGGGTTTGCAATTTCAACCTCTTCGGAACTGACAGCGCGTTGGACGAAACTGCCGGAAAACATTACTACTCCCATTATTCCGATGAAGACGATTTTTTTCATTTTGGTATTTTCTTAAAATACAAAGAGTAAAATATTGCTCACTTTATGAGGTCAGTAAATATATTGAGACAAGTCCGAGAACTATACCAGTGAGTTGTTTGATGGTTATTGCTTCACCGAGAAATAAATATGACAAAACGACAGTTACAAGGACATATAGTGTGCTCACCGGAATAACTACGCTTGCCGGCGCCTGCTTCAGGACGGTGTAGAAGATAATGACCAGAAATCCGCCCATGAGACCGCAGACCGCAGCTATCCACACACCGGTTTTATTTTGAAAGTCCAATCTGGGCAGGGCAACTGCCGCTACAGTCAACCAGGCGCTCGAAGAAACGACAAATGATATTGTGAGGGGATTCAGGCGGTCTGAGGCAACTTTAACTAACGTGCCCCAGACTCCTGCGAGCAGAATGTAAATAACGATTAATAGACGCCAATTAATGTTATCCATATGTCTTTGGTGCCGAAGCCCGGATTTGAACCGGGACGGAGAACCCCCCACTAGACCCTGAACCTAGCGCGTCTACCAGTTCCGCCACTTCGGCACGCTGATTGTAATAATGGGCGGCGTTACCCTGGTTGTCTACACTGAGATTCAGACCAATGTCAAGAAAAAATGGACTTGAAATAAACCATATTAATGCTATGTTAGCGCGGAATCAAGAAAGGATGGACAAGGAAGGCCAGCGGATGAAAGTCATCAGAAGTTTAGAACAAATACCCGGTGAATTCAGGGATGCTTTCGTAACAATAGGGAATTTCGACGGAGTCCACCTGGGCCACGTACCGATACTTAAGAAACTTATAGAGGAAGCCCACAAGGAAAACAGAAAAGCAGTGGTGATCACCTTCGACCCGCACCCCAAAAAAGTTCTTCGTCCGGATATCAGACCTTTTTATTTAATTACTTCAATCGAGGAGAAGATCAAGCTTCTTGAAGTTATTGGTGTTGATGGTTTAATTCTCATCCCTTTTGATCTCAATTTTTCCAAGATGACCGCCGAGGCGTTCGTCTGTGAAATTCTCTGGGATAAACTTCACATCAGGAAAATATTTGTCGGCCATGACTATAGCTTCGGGAAAAGCAAGACGGGAAACAAAATATTTCTCGCAGAATTCGGGAAAAAACTTGGATTTGAGGTTGACATCATTAATGCTATCAAACTCGATGACGAGACCATCAGCAGCACCCGCCTGAGACACTTGATTCTCGATGGTGATGTGAGGACTGCCGCGAAAGTATTAGGAAGGCCTTACAATGTCAACGGTATTGTCGTGCCGGGGAAAAAACGGGGCAGCATTCTCGGAATTCCCACGGCCAACATAAAGCCGGAAAAGGAATTAATCCCAGCCCAGGGTGTCTATGCCGTCATTGCCCATCTGGAGAAAGACTGCCACCAGGGGGTCTTGAATATCGGCTTCAATCCCACCTTTTCTGATACTGAACTTTCTGTCGAGGTTTATTTGCTTGATTTCAGCGGAGATATTTACGGGAAAAAAGTGGATGTTCTTTTTATCGAAAGGATACGGGATGAAGTGAAATTTGAAAATTCCGAGCAGTTGGTCAAACAGATAAGGAAAGACATCGACGAAGCGCGGGCCAAACTGAAACCATATTCTTAGTACATCATTTCATTATTAAGGTGTCATTTCTCCTTCTCACCCCCTTTATAAAAGGGGGTCGGGGGGATTTTATTCCACTATAAGAAATCCCCCATTGCCCCCTTTATCAAAGGGGGCGAAAAGCAAGGATGGTAACTCTGGATTCCCGATGGAGCCTGCCCTCGAATGTCCTTATCGGGGGCGGGAAAGACCTATTTTTTTGTCATTTCGAAATGACACGTTAGATTATATATACAAGCTATTTCCCCTCCGCCATGAAGATCAAACATCTCCACCATTGGGACATCACATATAAAGAAGCCGTCAACATCCAGCAGGAACTCAAAGGAAAACTAATCCTTAATGACAAAGAATTTCCCGGGGAGATCAAGACCATTGCCGGCGCTGATATATCCTATTCTAAACAGGACGACATGTTTTTCGCGGCCGTTGTTCTACTGGCATACCCGACCATGGATGTCATCGAAGAGGTCTCCTTTGCCGAAAGGGCTCCCTTCCCGTATATCCCTGGACTGCTGAGCTTTAGAGAAGGCCCCGCACTATTAAAAGCCTTTGAGAAGCTCACGAGCGTTCCGGATTGCGTTATTTTCGATGGCCAGGGAATTGCTCATCCCAGAGGCATTGGCCTCGCTTCACATATGGGATTGTTCCTGGATATACCAACCATAGGTTGCGCCAAGAAAAGGTTGGTTGGTGTACATGACGAAGTGGGGGCTGAGGTTGGAGACTATGCGGATCTCACGCTGGACGGGCGAATCATGGGCGCCGTCGTCCGAACCAAGAAAAAAGTTAAACCGTTATTCATATCACCGGGGCATAAGATAGGCTTGCGAAGGGCAGTTGAAGTGGTTCTTGCATGTTGCAGAGGCTATAGACTTACGGAACCGGTGAGAAGGGCGCACCTTGCGGTTAATCGAATCCGATCAAAGATGACTACCTCTTGCTGAAATACACGTCACCGATATAGCTTTCCGCCGCGCTCCGCGTGTTTTGCGAATTGATATAAAACTCGACACCATGAGTCAACCCGGAAGGCTCGGCGCATGGAACATCTTTTAAGAGCGATCTGTAGTCCTCGTATATATTTCTTTTTTCCGTATACCACTGTCCCAGCTGATCTGTCTTATTCCTGACAACGACGTACCTCAAATTCCCTCCACCTAATGCCGAGCTCCTGCCCGTCCAGCCTCTGGGGGCCTCATTATCCCATATATAACCCAGAACGGGGGTGTTTAGAGCCTCCGGAAATCCTGTCGGAGTGAAAGCAACATAGATCTGTATTGCCTGGTCATCCGTGTCGCTTTTTCTAACATCACCTCCATCAGGAAGCCTTGTAACCTTCCACCTCCAATTCAAATAGGGGTATTCTTTGATATCAACCTTTATGCCATTTTTTATACCGTAGGCTGATTCATTGCTTTTCATGTGAAGGTAATAGAACTGCGATTCTCTTTCAAGACTGATAACAGGTTCGCCCTTCTTGATATCCAGTAACCAGCCTGTGGGAGCGCCCTTCTGCATCTGCGGGGAGTCAAATCCTGCGACCCGGACGATATCCATACCCCGCGGTTTCGCAGGCGCAGCCGTCGGTTTACGCGCGGCAGGCGCAGGGGGTGGGACGGAAGTCAAGGTTACGGATGGAGCTGATGGAGGAATTGCAGTCTGAGGTGAGGTTGGCTCCGTGGGCAAAACAGCCGACACCTCCGGCTTCTTAGCCTCCTCGGCCTTTTGACATGCTAACAGAGGAATAAACGCCAGAAAGAGCGATACAGAGATAATTAGAGTTAACATTCTTTTCATAATAAATCACTTTGCGGATTTTGGACGACCTTTATAGAGATTCATGATCTCTGATCTTGTCAATACGGCATCGACCCTGTCTATATATTTTCTTATATTCTCCCTGCCGCCTTCCTCTCTGTCAACAAGGGCAATTACCCGGTCAACTTTGAGACCGGCTGCTCGCGCAATTTCTATGGCAGTAATCGTCGATCCTCCTGTCGTTATCACATCATCTATGATCACAACTCTTTCGCCAGGTGTGATATTCCCTTCGATGCCGCTTTTTGTGCCGTGATTCTTGGCATCTTTTCTTACGACAAACGATTTGATCGGTTTTTTCTTCTGGTACGAAATGAGGGAAAGGGCATTGGCTATGGGATCAGCTCCCAAGGTGAGTCCGCCTGCCGCCGACACATCCGCATCAACAAGCATCTCAAAAAGGATATTCCCTATGAGGTACATCCCTTCGGGGTCCATGGTTGTCGGTTTGCAATTGAAATAATAGCTGCTCGTTTTTCCTGAGGCCAGCGTGAAGGGAGGATTGTCTCTGTACTGGAAAGACCGCTCCAGGATTATTTCAGCGAGTCTATGTTTCATTTCATCAGGTGTCATTTTGATATACGCCTCTTTGAAAAGGATTTTATCAGTTGTTCAACTACCCGCACGGCTTCCACACCGTCTTTGGCATAGGCGGCACCGATAGAGGTGGCATAGGATTTTGTAACGACGGCGCCTCCGACGATAAACGGACATGAATACCCGTTGGCCCGCGCAAGACCAATGACCTCTTCCATGTTTACCATGGTCGTGGTCATGAGGGCGGAAAGGCCGACAACATCAGGCTTTGAACGCCTCATGGACTCAATAACGGCCTTGGTCGGGACGTCTTTGCCGAGGTCAATAATCTTGTAGCCGTGATTTTTTAGCATCAAAGAAATTATGTTCTTGCCGATGTCGTGGATGTCCCCCTTCACCGTGGCAAGAATGATAACCCCTTTTCCAAGCCTGCCTTTCTTTTCGCGTTTAAGCCTTGGTTCAACGCGCGCCAGGGCCGCCTTCATTGCCTCGGCGCTCGCTATCAACTGCGGCAAAAAATACTTTCTTTGATCAAACAGTTCGCCCGCCCGGTTAATTGCCGGGATCATAATGTCATCCACAAGCCCGGAAGGACTCATACCCGATTCGAGGGCATTATCGACAAGGTTAATAATATTATCCCTGTTGCCCTCCAGTATCGCTCCATAGATATCCTGATCCGGTGACGATTTCACTGCCGAAGCGAAGGCCGCATCCGCCTTAGAGTACTCAGAAAAATGCCGGATATACGAGAGGGCGCCCCTGTCTTTCTGCATGAACACGTCGCCCGCCATCTTTACCTTCATGAGTTCTCTGTCGGCAGGATTGGCAATCGCCATGGTCAATCCCGCGGCCTGTGTCATGGCGAGGAATGCTGTATTCATCCACTTTCGCTCAGGCATGCCAAAGGACACATTGGAAAGACCGAGAACGGTCCTGCACTTGAAGCTGTCCGTGCACCAGGCGACGGTTTTCAGGACTTCTTTCACAGCCCTCTGGTTCGAAGCCACGGTCATCACGAGTCCATCTACGACGATGTCATCTTTTGAAAATCCAAAACGCCGGGAAGCCTGGAATATATCTTTTATGATTTCCTTTCTCCTCGTCGTTTTCTCCGGTATCTCATTATCTGTCACCGGCAGGAGAATAAACATGGCGCCATATTTCGCCGCAATGGGAAGCAGCTTTTTCAATTTTTGCGTTTCACCGGAAATGGAATTTATCAGGGCACGGCCGGGATAGATGCGAAGGGCTGCTTTTATCGTCTCCATATTCGGAGAATCGATGACCAGGGGCAGGGTAGTGCCCGTCGATAACACACTGATGACTTTTTTTATGGTATCGACCTCATCAATTTTATGAACACCGACATTGACATCAAGAAGGTCGGCCCCCTGCGCTTCCTGCTCCCTTGCCATCTGCCTGACGATGTTCATCTTGCCGTCAAGGAGTTCCTGCTGCAGGGCCTTCTTGCCCGTGGGATTGATTCTCTCGCCGATTATGAGAAGCGGACTGCTCTCATCAAATATCTTGAAGGCCCTGGCTGAGCTGACGGCGCTTATGGTTTTTCGCACCGGAGCAATCACCGGGGCTTTGCCCGCTTTCTGCTTCAGCGCCGCGATATGTGCGGGTGTTGTCCCGCAGCACCCACCGATAAGGTTGACACCGGCAGCCGCTAATTCCTTTCCCCATGATGCAAAGTCCTTGGGGTCCATATCATAGACGGTTTTTTTACCGACCAGCCTCGGCATTCCGGCATTGGGCTTAGCCACCAGCGGAACTGTGGCATACGGTTTCATGGCGGCAATAAACTTCACCATTGCTTCCGGTCCTGTTGAACAGTTGCAGCCTACGGCGTCGGCTCCGAGACTCTGCAGCGTAATGAGGGCGGTCACAGGATCTGCGCCGCTCAGCGTATAGCCATTCGTTTCGTAGGTCATGGTAACCATGGTGAAATGGTCGGTGATTTCCTTGACGGCGATAAGCGCTGCCCGCGCCTCCTGTATGTCCATCATGGTTTCGATGACAAAAAGATCAACACCGCCCGCAAGAAGGCCCCGCACCTGCTCTTTGAAGATATCAACCGCTTCTTCAAACATCAGGTCGCCGAAAGGCTCTACAAAATGTCCTGTCGAGCTGATGTCACCGGCAATCAGAGCCGCGCTTCCTAATGCACGCCTCGCCAGAACTACAAGCTGTTTGTTGATTTCTTTGACGTTTGTAAAACCATATTGGCCGAGCTTTACTCGGTTCGCGCCGAAGGCACAGGTATAGATAATATCCGAACCTGCTTTTTGATAAGCTCTGTGAATATCCTGAATCGCCGCGGGGTTTTCCAGACACCACACCTCCGGACAGACGCCAGACGGCATTCCCCGCCTCTGCAGTTCCGTTCCCGTAGCACCGTCAAGAATCAGAATTCTCTTTCTCAAGAGATTGACGATTTTCTGTTTTTTATCCAATGATCAACTCCCTGCCACCATCATTTCATCTGCGCCGTCTTTATGTAATTTCGACCCCTTCTTGTCATTTCGAGAACAGCAAGAAATCTTGTTAAAGTGTCTTAACCGATACGCGATATAAGCGCAAGCGTCAAATTAAGTCATGACCCGGCTCCCGGCTTCACCTCCTACTTATCAACCTCATCAGGAAATTCAATATATCGATTACCACCCGGAAAGAGTTGGTTCCAACCGAGATCGCAATATGTAGCATTACAAAGAGTGGTTTATGTGTGTTGTCAGCATCTTTCAGGTTAAATGCGGCTTAGAGCAAAGCACCTGACGCTCTAATCGACCTGAGAATAGTAGATCTATTTTTTTAGATCTTTGACCGCGTTCGCCCCATCTTCGTTATCAACCATCCGGAGGGCAATGCTCGTGAAGCCTACGCAATCTCTTTCAGCAGATACCCATGAGCGACATGAGCATGGTAGACTGCACCTAGATATTCGATTCGTATCGGTCTCGCCATAGAAGCAACTACAGCAGATAATTGCTTATATTTCAAGACCTGACCATAGAAGTGTTTGACAGCTGCTTTTAAAAGTTATTGTTTTTTAAATGTTTCGTCAAAAAGCTATTAAGCTGGTTAATAAAAGCCTGGCATTCCTTTTTACCAAATACCGATGGACCGCCCGTCATCATGCCGCTGTCTCTTAGCCCAGTCATCAGGTCACGCATAGCCAGTTTATCCTTGATGTTGCCCTCCGTATAGAGATTACCTCTAGGGTTGAGCGCAAAGGCACCCTTGGCAACCACCCGGTCTGCAAGTGGGATGTCGGCAGTAATCACCAGGTCGCCCTTCTGTGCCAGTTCAACGATCCGATCATCGGCAAGATCAGGTCCATCAGGGACTATAATGCTTGAAATGATAACTGACGGTTCATAACGTACCCTTTTGTTGGCCACAAAAACCAAGGGCACATGCAAGCGTATAGCGGTCCTGATCAGTAGATCTTTGGCCGCATTCGGAAATCCATCCGCATCGACATATATTTGCATTCATGACCTTCTCAGTAAAAAAACTGGAATTCAGCTTCAGTCATCCAAAATCTCTTTGACTCGGCCTATTATGCCGCCTTGTAGGCGCACCTTGATGCCGTGAGGGTGACTGACCGATTTTGTGAGAATATCCTTGACGATGCCTTCAGACAGTTCACAACTGAACTGATCCTGCTTCTGGACGACCTTCACATGCATCCCAGGTTTAATGTTTGATCGGTTATTTCCATTCATAGTTAATTTCCTTTCGCACTGCTGTTGCCGCTACCGCGCTAACGGGTATCCGGACGGGGTATTCCCGCTGTTCCCTGTAGTTTAGCTTTTTTGTGAAAGCCTTTTTTCGAAGGAGTGTGATTCAATGCCGGTGATGGCGGTAACGGACTTTTCCGGGATAAGCATGCAGCTTTCTGTGATCTCTATACCGATTCTGTCGAGCTGGAGCAGGCCGTATATAACTTTTTGGGTTTCCAGAAACAAATCGCCATAGCCTGCGGAATAGCGTTTCCCCAGCAGTCTCCTGTTTTCCCTCCTTAACGACTGGTTGAAATAGTCCATGATCCAGTCCAGGGAGGCGTCGACTATCTCGCTCGCAGCTGCGTCTAACACTATACCGCGGGTTACATTCGCACCAGCGGCATCTTCCTCGATGGCATTCATGATTTCCCGGCCGGCTGTGGCTCCCATCAGGACTATCTCATCGCAGTTGGCAAGAAACTTCGCAAGTTGACGACTTTCAAATTCTGCACCGTCAGGAAGGATAATCCTGGAGCCTTTAATCTCCGTGATAGGCATGCGCAAGCCCGCACCCTTCAGGTGAATAAGTGATGAGGCGTGCCCTATGTACCTTTCGATCTCCCCCTGTTGCGATATTGGTACTTCTGTAACGCCTTTTACAAAGCCCAGACGTCTGTATATATTTTTGCGGGGTACGGGGATTGATATGGATTCAAAAAAAAGGACAGGTGCCATGACAGATAATATGAAGATTCCCTTCCCGTGTGCGGTTCCTGTGGAATGCCTTTCCGGTTATACTTTTTTCTTTGCGATGTGCTTCATCAAACCACCGTCGCTGACAAGTTGTTGCATGAACGGTGGAATGGGTTCTATACGAAGCGGACCTCTATTGCTGTCTAAAATCCTGATGCTTCCATTATCACCGTCCACTTCAATTTCCTGGCCATCGGAAACCATATCCCACAGATCTCTCGATTCAAAAATGGGCAGTCCGATGTTGAAAGCATTACGGTAAAATATGCGGGCAAAACTTTTGGCGATGACGCAGGAAATACCGGCAGTCTTGATGGCGATAGGCGCATGTTCTCTCGATGAGCCGCAGCCGAAATTTTCCCCTGCCGCAATAATGTCACCGACGCTGATTTTTTTCATAAATTCAGGATCGGCGTCTTCCATGCAGTGGGCGGCGAGAAAAGCAGGATCGGATGATACCAAATAACGGGCCGCGATGATCGCATCGGTATCTATGTTATCTCCAAATTTCCAGACCCTTCCTCTGAACTTCATAATATTTAAACCCTCTACAACTCCTCCGGACTGGCAATCCGTCCCAATACTGCCGATGCCGCCGCAATAGCGGGACTGGCAAGATACACTTCACTGCCGGTATGTCCCATGCGCCCGATAAAATTCCTGTTCGTTGTGGAAACGGCCTTTTCGCCATCCGCCAAGACTCCCATGTGACCGCCCAGACAGGCGCCGCAGGTCGGGGTGCTGACCGCTGCCTTTGCATCAATAAATATCTCTATAAGGCCTTCTTTGATGGCCTGTTTATATATTTCCTGCGTGGCGGGTACAATGATCAAACGGACATGGGGCGCAGCCTTCTTCTTGGTGAGAATGCCCGCTGCAACGCGGAGGTCTTCTATCCTGCCGTTTGTGCAAGACCCGATAACAACCTGATCAATCTTGACATTGCCCACCTGGCTGATTCCCCTGACGTTGGAAGGTATATGGGGAAATGCCACCTGGGGCTCGATCTTGCTGACATCAATATCAATTATATCGGCATATTGAGCATCGGAGTCAGAGTTATAAAAACTGTAAGGCCGCTTTGCCCTCACCTCTACATAAGACTTCGTTATATCGTCCGGGATGAAGATGCCGTTTTTTGCGCCTGCCTCAATGACCATGTTGGCGATGGTCAATCTGTCTGCCATGCCGAGCTGCCCTACGGTTTCACCGGTGAACTCCATTGCCTTGTACAATGCTCCATCGACACCAATGAGGCCAATGATATGGAGAATAAGGTCCTTGCCGGAAACCCATTTTTTCGTCTTGCCGGAAAAGACGATCTTCATCGTCTCAGGGACCTTGAACCAGACCTCGCCGGTCATCATAGCGGCCGCCAGATCGGTACTACCGACACCGGTGGCAAAGGCTCCCAGAGCGCCGTATGTGCAGGTATGGCTGTCAGCGCCGATGACCAGGTCTCCGGGGAGAACGATACCCTGTTCAGGAAGGAGGGCATGCTCAATGCCCATTTCGCCAACGTCATAGTAGTGGGTTAGTTCCTGCTCCCGTGCAAATTCTCTCATGAACTTACACTGCTGCGCTGAATCGATGTCTTTATTGGGCGTGAAGTGATCAGGTATAAGCACCACCTTATGGCGATCAAAAACCTTGACACCCCCGGCCTTTCTGAATTCTGCAATAGCTATGGGAGCCGTTATGTCATTCCCGAGGGCGATATCAACCCTTGCGTTTATCAGCATCCCCGGATGTATCTTCTTGAGATCTGTGTGGTGGCACAGTATCTTTTCTGTGATGGTCATTCCCACTGCGTTAATTCCCCACTTTTTTATGCGAGTATTTCCTTACACCATTATCTTTCTTTATACAACTTTAACCTTCTTCACATCCCCCTTGAGAAACTCGAGACGGTTTAGCGCATTGATATACGCCTTTGCAGAAGCTACAATCACATCGGGCTCGGCGCCGCGTCCGGCCACGGAGCGCCCGTTATACTTGAGTTGAACCATGACCTCTCCCAATGCATCGGTTCCTCCGGTAACAGCGGAAACTACATACTTCAGCAGGTGATAGTTGGTCTTGGTAATTTTCCTGATGGCAGCGAAGGTCGCATCCACAGGCCCGACGCCGAAACCCGCATCCTGAACGGTTTTCCCATCTACCTCCATCTGCATGGTCGCCGTTGGTATGGCCACGTTGCCGCTTACCACATTGAGATAAATAAGTTTGTACCTCTCAGCAATCTTGTACACTTCTTCATAGACAATGGCCTCTAAATCTTCATCAAAAATCTCTTTTTTGATATCGGCCAGTTCCTTGAATCGCAAAAATACCTTCTTCACATCACCGGAGGTCAGCTTATAGCCCATTTTTTTGAGATGCTCGGAAACGGCATGACGGCCTGAATGCTTCCCGAGAACCAGGTGGGTTCCGGAAATGCCGACTGATTTGGGTGTCATAATCTCGTATGTTATTTTTTCCTTGATCAACCCGTCCTGATGGATGCCCGATTCGTGCGCGAAGGCGTTGGCCCCGACAATCGCCTTGTTGGGCTGAACAGGTATACCTGTAATATGGGTCAAGAGTCTCGATGACTGGTAGATGTGTTCCGTCTTGATGCCCGTGCGAAATCCGAAGAAGTCCTTCCGGGTTTCCAGGGCCATGACAACTTCCTCCATGGCTGCATTCCCGGCCCTTTCTCCGATTCCGTTTATTGTGCATTCCACCTGCCGTGCCCCGTGTTTAACCGCGACCAGAGAATTCGCCACCGCGAGCCCCAGATCATTATGACAGTGAACAGAAATAACGGCCTTACGGATATTTTTGACTTTCTTAAACAGATAGTCGATAAGGCTGCCAAATTCATCGGGTATGATATAACCCACGGTGTCGGGGATGTTGACGGTGGTAGCCCCGGTTGCGATAACCGCTTCCACCATATCACAGAGGTAGTCCCAATCCGTTCTGGTCGCGTCCATGGGTGAGAACTCGACATTCGGCGTATAGGCACAGGCATGGGCCACAGCGGCACGGGCCTCTTTCAGAACCTGGGTCCGTGTTTTCTTGAGCTGGTACTTCAGGTGGATATCGGATGACGAAATAAAGGTATGGATCCTTGGACGTGCCGCCTCTTTGATGGCCTGCCAGGCGCGATCAATATCGGTGAGATTGGCCCTTGCCAGGGCGGCAATCTGCGGCTCTCTAACCTCCCGGGCGATCTGCTGAACAGCCAGGAAGTCGCCATCTGAGGCAATCGGGAATCCTGCCTCAATGATATCTACCCCGAGTTTTTCGAGCTGCCGGGCAATCCGCAGTTTCTCATCCAGGTTCATGCTCGCTCCTGGTGACTGCTCCCCATCCCTGAGCGTCGTGTCAAATATTAAGATCCGCTTTTTCTTTGTATCCATTTCACCCTCCATTCAATCTAATCCAAAAAATAAAAAAGCCATGAGCTTTTATGAGCCCATGGCCTTTAGGTACTTTTTATTTAGGGTTGACTACGGATTACCTAAAAACGACGGGCGCCTGGTATTGAGTAAAAGGCGAAGAAGGGCGAGGACCAGCAGGATCGCGTTGCTGTTTGAATTAACCAATGCCTTCTTCATGCCAAACGTCACTTTCAGAAAATCCTTTTAGTATTGTAGTCAGAGTAAATCAGAATAGAACCACTGTCAAGGCATTTTTTCAAGACCAATCAGCCTGAAGTTAATTGCAAATCATGACGGAAAATAAATCCAGTATAGGAGGAATGAAACAGAGTGACCTGTTGCGGCAGGCAGGGCTGCCGCAAACAGAAAGATGGCTTTTCAATCAAGCATCGGAGTTACGTATATCACCTACAAGTCTTCAGCTCTGGTGCATTTCCCACACTTAATACTACTGGATGTAACCTTTAATTCTTATCATGCTGACCGTTCCAAGTCTTGTTAGATCGCCATCATTTCAAATGCCCCCATTTTTTCATGCAGGCACGGTGGCGCTTTTCCATATCGAGTGAACCATACACTTCTTCCACACGAGAGTTGTTTTCAGTTATCACGCTAAGTGAACCCCTGGGAGCGGGTACACTGTAGTTAACCCAAGTATTGGGAGTCTGACCGCCGATATCGCAAGCCACCGGGTCCGCCCCATTCGCCATCAAGAGCTTATTAATCCCTCTATTGTCCGTGAGGACCGAGTAAAACACAGGGGTCGCCCCAAACTCGTCCTGAGCGTTCACGTTTGCTCCTGACTTTATTGCTTCCTCCACTTTTTCCTTGTTCTTTTCCAGTATCGCCTCCACTAGGGCGCGATCCTTATCATTAAGTCCTGGGCGCGGGATAAACGAGGGGCTTCCCTTGCTATCAAAGCTTATACCGTCTAGATCATAAGCGAGGATCGAAGGGTATGGAATGTCCCATTGATAAGGAAATAACGGTATCTCAAGGCTGAGGCCGTTCTTCTTGTAAAGCACATACTTCTTTTGGTCGAGACCCAATCCTTTCACTATTAGCCTCCTGTTAACCGGATCAATCGCAACCACCGGAAGTTGGGCACTGCCAATTAACAGGGGTTCGCTATACGGTGAGTGCCGAATATCGGCACGCTTGCCAGTAGCCAGCTCGATCACTGTTACACCCCATCCATCTTGAAACCAGGGACGGAGGTAGTAGCCCCACTGCAGGGAATCATTGAGAGAATCATAAGACCTCTTGACCATCATTTCATAGAGTTTATCCCGATCACCGACGTTACTCACCCGCCAGGCAACAGCCAATTGTTGGAGCGACATCGCAAGCTGCATCCGCGCCATGTCAAGCTGCATCTGTGCCATACTCTGCTGCTGGGATAGGGCCCATTGTTTGACCGCAATATTGTGGTCTAGGGCGCTCATAATCTGCATACCACCTGACGTCGCATACGTGCTGTCTCGTGCCGTACTCCTTCTTGTTGATTCAACGAAAGAGCGGGTATTCCAGTTCACATAATTGACGTACTGCTGTACCATGGAATAATAGGACTGAGAAGAGACATATTGCTGTGCGGGCACAAAAACTTGATTATATTTCAGGCCACCTGGGATGTGTTTCATTGCCATGCTTCGCATCGCGTAACCATGTGTAAAAAGTTCCGCCCCCTCTACAAAATGCTCAAAGAGGCGCTTGCCAGTTCTTGTCGAATAGGCAGCAACCCCCCGTTCGCCAGCAACGAACACTCGCTCCTCCTGAATCTCCAGCTTTGGAGGAAGAGATTTCACCCGAGCCAGAAAAGCCGGGAGTGCTACTTCATAAATAATGACACCTGATGCAGTGTCAACACTATACAAGTTGCCTTTTGAGATAAAGAATAGACTTCCCCAGTTGTCGAAGGTCATCACACTCTCCATGGGAGAGTCCAGTGTCCGTGACCAGAGTTTGCTGCCACTCTTGTAGGCGGCCAGAACCCGGACATCTTCCTTTCCAACCGGACTTGCCGTCACAACCATGCCGTCCTGGATACTCGCTATCGTGGCAATCGGCGCGGCCTCCATCTTCCAAAGGATCTTACCGTTTGTGCAGTCCAGTAAAGCCAAGCCACCGGAGCCGAAGACGGCAACGTGCTTTTCTGAAGGAATAGTGGTTTCCACATGACCTACAGGCGATTTTACTTGCCATCTTACTGTGCCGTCTGAGGCATCAAGAAGCACAATATCCTCATTTGTAAGGAATATTTTTTCTCCCCAGTTGGATACGTTGGTAGGCCTATCCTTTGCAGCAACACCTTTGACGTCCAGTGCCCATGTCTCAGTACCGGTTTGAAGGGATCGGGCGATGAATTTTGATAGACCACTTCCTTCATTACGCCAGAATACTATTCCCTTCGCACCGACCGTTACATACTTCAGGCCCCCGTCTGGTTTCCAGTTCCAGAGAACGGCACCATTATCAGGGGATAGCGCCGTGTATCCGCTGGCAGTATTAAGCACTATGACGGGAGAGACCAGGAGAACATCAGATATGCCCTTCAGGGATCCTTTCCTGTCCACTTTCCAGAGCATTTTACCGTCAGAGGGGTCGAACAAGGCTATATCGTTCTCAGAGGGTGCCCAGAAAAAACTTCCTCCAAGATCCTGAGTACCGACCAGCATCCTGCCTCCAGGGATAATCCGGAATATGTCACTCTCTTCTGCACTGAGCATAGCACTCCACCGGGGAGTAACCTTTGATGCGCCCGGGTCGCCAACGCTATAGGCTGACACGCCAGGCCGGACAGGAGCCGCGGCACAGCTGGCGAACAAGAAAATTAGTACAATAAGCAGAATAGCGAGAAGAAACTTTTTCATGATCCACCTCCGGAGTCATTATGGTTTCTGCATGATAAGATTTTGTGATGGATTGCCGACTTGGTGAAGAAACTGAAAAATACTATAGGTAAAAGAGAATTTAGAGTCAATTGATTTCTTGCCGCTCGGTACGCATGACACATAGCGCCAAGCGCAGTTCAAGAGATGTTATCGAATTCTGATTGAAATCTTTAATGCAATGGCTGAATCATAAGAACAACATTACAGGAAGTACTGACTTGTGGTGGTCTTTACACCTACTGTCAAATTAAATTCGTCCTATGGCACTTTAGGATATTTTCAAGGGGTGACTTGATTTCCTTCCTGTGTCAACCCTCTCTCCGGAATTTTGGGAGTAGCATTCTAATAAGACCAACAAGCGTCTTTGCTCAGAAGAAGTCAGGCGGGAGATTTTTGCCTCAAACAGTCTTTCCTTTGTCTGTGCAAAGGTGATTTCGACCTTTATGGGATTGATGCTGCCGATCCACGCCTGCTTCAGGGCTTGCTTTAAATGGTTTCTGCAGGATAGATGGATTAGATCTATAATATTGTTGGCAATGAGATCATTCCTGGCTTTACCCGTATATTCGAGCACTTTTTCTGATATCCACTCAATTTGACCCTCACGGTCAACGATGAACGCAAGACCTTCCTCGTAACGACTTTTTCTTAAAAGATCCCTGCTATCCCGCATCCATCGATAGGCCTCCTGGAGTTTTGTATTGGTTTCCTGAAGCTCGCGGTTGAGTGAAAGAAGATTATCTTCCATATGCTTGCGGTCTGTAACGTCGCGAATGATGCCACGAAACCCGATGGGTTGTCCTGTTAGATCCCGTATAAGAGAAGCGGAGCCTTCAACATTTCTTTTCGACCCATCTTTCCTTATGATTTCTCCATCAATCCACGTAAGAGGTTTTCCAGTTGTGTAAACTTCATTGAAGTATTTATAAGCCT
>Ga0209777_10004181_pt1 | contig 17213 bp, 15 predicted proteins | sample FrelakmetHBP12HB_FD_187147 | JGI IMG/M metagenome (GOLD analysis project Ga0209777, IMG submission 187147) | Freshwater lake sediment microbial communities from the University of Notre Dame, USA, for methane emissions studies -HBP12 HB (SPAdes)... | ecosystem: Environmental > Aquatic >...
CAATCTTGTCACTGATTCAACAGCCCTCGAAGATTTTCGTTTTCTGTTCCTTCAACAACATCAAAAGATGGAATATCTCCAACGAACACGAGGTTCGATCTTTTCACAAACTTTCGAGATATCAGCTGTATCAATCAGCATTATGTTCTTTGTTTCTGTCAAATCATTTAACTAAAGATCTCTCACTCAACACAAATTCATTTTTTTTGGTGAGTCATGTTTCGTAAAGAGCAGACACTATTTTATTTAAATGTGCCTTTATTCATTTTACTCATCATACATATTTTTCTAGCAATGTTCTATATGTGCTAGGTATTGCTTTATATCATATTCTCAAGTAGTCCTTTGCTTTATTTCAATCTATGTATTTATCATCGACAGACAATAAAAGTTGTTTCTCAATATGCACTTTTGAAAACAGTTCTAATCAGATTTTCAGGGAGAATAAAGAAAATTTTGTATCAAATCTCTCATTTCACATTTTTTCACATACATCAAAATTATCTTGATCGATTATTTCTCAATCACGGACAAATTCTTCAGGAACGCATGGGATTGACTCATTTCTGCTATTTATTCATATCAAATAATTTCAGCAAAAAATAATCACTCCCGTATATCATCATTCACGTATGACAGAAAGTAAGCGGTCGATAAGTTCATCCTGCTTATGTTTATCATTAACAACATTCTCTATTATTTCCTTATATTGTCTCATCTTATATGAAATATAAAGTTATATAATCTCCTTTCTGATTCCTCTATCAAGCTTCACCAACGTTTCATAGACGATAGTTCAACCCGCCTCTGCGAGGCTCGCCATGGAATTCTTTGCGCGAGGATTGTCGGAAATGATTTCGACTTCGTCGCCGATATGGACGGAAGTATCTACGATATAGCTTGAAAGATTCATGCATATAAGTCCAACTTGACGGAAAAACGTCTTGCGATGCTTCATGAAGATCTTTCCGGAAGCGCTTCTCGGCAATCATTCAGCATATCCAAAGGGGATAGTTGCGACAGTTTCCTTATCGCTTGGCCTGTATTCATGATGATAGCTCACTCACTCCCCTGGCCGGATGGTTTGAAGGCTGATCACTCTAGAAGTGACAGAAAGAACAGGCAAAAGATTACTACCACGTTTGTAGGATGGATCATCTGAATGCAATGGATTGTAGCCATATAATGCGATTCATGGCCTATAGGCATTGAAGAATTCATCGTTGATCTTGAACATTGCAGCGCTATTACCTAAATGTCTCCATTCAGGTGTGAATCATGCATCCAATACTTTATAGTACATGCGTTTGAAACGCTGGACCTGATCAGGAAGTGTCGATTCATATAGTTCATCCGCATCGAAGAAATGAGACATCACTCATTCTACTATGAGATTAGGATGGCTTTGGAGCTCTTTTATCAATCCTGGCAATTCATCTTCCTGGACTCCTTCCCTGTTCATCCCGGTATTGAAGAAAAGATGGATCTTCGTCTCTTTGCCTAACCTTCATAGATGTCTGATGGTTCAGATATTGTAGACGCAGAAGGTGGCTTTCTTATGATCGAATTTCCTATAGTTTTCAAGGAGAGTTTCGCCAAGGATCAAAATAGGTATCTTGCAATGTTTCTTGATGACGACATATTCCGGATAGCTATCTATCGCGATATACGGAACATCAGTATTTCTTAACATCCTGACGATCTGTTTTAGTCCATGACCATACGCATTGGATTTCAGGACCGGAAAAATAGCGGCCTCCGGCTGGACGGATTGAAGATAGTCCAGATTATCCAACAACACTCTTTTGCGGAGCCAAATGGTATTCATAGGTTTGACGCTCGGGCTGAATAACGCCCTCAAAAATCACAGCATGATACGGACATAAAATATAAATACGGTATATAAGTAAGAATAAGCAAAAAATAATCAAGAAAAGGTATTTTTTTATTTTAGTTCTATTGAAATTGCCCAACAAAAAAATACTGTAAGGACATCCGATTTTTATATAGAGCAACGAGACGCATGTTTTCACAGATACAGACATTGCTTACGAACCATTCTAGCTCATGCATCACGCACGCAAATAAACTGGCTTTTACCAACAAGCAAAGGACGATCCACGGTGAGGATCTTTTTTGGTGAATCTCGATATTTCTCAAACATCATGACCTCAATACTATTTTTTGGAAACTGCTCGGTGTCTCAGAAGAGTTGTTGGAAGAGTATTTTCAGAATAAATATAATGTAGCTACGGTAGTGGGAACACTGGAAGAAGCGAAGAAATTGCCGCTCAGCAAAAAGGTAGCTCAAGAGCTTCATAAACATATCAATGAAACTACCAAGAAACTGGACCTCGATATCCTATTTTTCGTATCATTTCATGATTTGTCAAATCAATTTGCCGACCACCTTCATACCCACAACATCAATACCGAAAGTATACTTGAGAACTACAAAAAACTTACCAAAAACCCACTAATAACGCAGATGTGATTATTTGCTTTTTTACAAATCTTGAGTAAAATCTTTGTAACGTTCAATTTAGATGTTAACAAGATTAAACTTATGGAAATAGAAAAAATGCAAAAGATGAATAACATCAATATGCTCTTGGATGCCGTAGAAAGTGAAATCGTGGAAAAAGAGAACACGGTAGCGACAGGAGACAAAAGCAAAAAAGAGGAAAAAAAACTCACGATAGAATATTTCGGTACCGACCTGACGAAAGAAGTCAAAGACGGATTGATTGATCCGATTATCGGAAGACAGAATGAGATTAATCAGATTATCTATACGCTTTTGAGGAAGAACAAAAACAATCCGCTCCTTATCGGAGAAGCTGGAGTCGGTAAAACAGCTATCGTAGAATGATTAGCGCAAAAAATAGTCCAGAACGATGTCCCAGACAAACTCAAGAACAAAAGGATATTTTTGCTCGATATGGGAACATTGGTCGCTGGTACGAAATACAGAGGAGAATTTGAATCAAGGATGAAATCTATTCTTGAAGAAGCGATGGATCCGACGAATAATATCATCCTCTTCATCGATGAAATTCACACCATCATCGGCGCAGGAGGACAAGAAAACGGCGATGCAGCACAGATGTTGAAACCCTTGCTTTCCAGAGGGAAAATTAAATTAATCTGATCAACGACATTCAATGAATATCAGAAATATATCGAAAAAGACCAGGCATTAAAAAGGAGATTTCAAGAAGTCGTCATCAACGAACCTGATATCGATATGACCAAAGAGATTCTTCTCGGACTCAGAAAGACGTACGAAGATTTCCACGGCGTACAGCTTACGGACGAATCGCTCGATGTGGCGATCAATCTCAGTAAAAGATTCATGATGAATAAATTTTTGCCTGACAAGGCACTCGATATCATCGATGAAGCATGTGCAAGAAAATCAACGATGAATCAAAAACTCGGTAACGACAAAGACTATAAAAAATTCGAAGAAACCCTAACCAAAATACAAACCAAGATCGAAGAAGCCATTGAGAAACAGGATTATTTCGGAGCTGCAGAACTCAAAGCCAAAGAAGAAGAAGCCAAGATAGAAATGGCAAAAATCAGGACGAATAAGAATATCCCAATCAATCTCAGACCTATCATTAGTAAAGAAGATATCGGAAATGTCTTAGCTGACAAAACAGGGATTCCGACGAATATCGTCAACGAATCTGAAATAGAAAAGCTTAGAAGACTGAGCGAAGTATTGAAAAAGAATATCGTCGGACAAGATGAAGCGGTCGATGCAGTTGTGAAAACACTTACCAGAAGCAGATTATCAGTCATCAAATATACGAAACCGATCGGTTCATTCCTTTGTCTAGGACCAAGCGGTGTAGGTAAGACATTCTTAGCAAAGCTTATCGCGAAAGAATATTTCGGAAATCCTGATGCAATGATCAGAATAGATATGTCTGAATTCATGGAAAAATATTCAGTATCGAAATTGATAGGTTCTCCTGCAGGATATGTAGGATACGAAGAAGGAGGCGGACTCACCGAAGCGGTCAGAAGAAAACCATATTGCGTCATCTTGTTTGATGAAGTGGAAAAAGCGGCGACCGATGTATTGAATATATTATTGCAGATTCTCGATGAAGGGCATCTCAAGGACGCTAAGGGAAGGATCGTGGATTTCAAGAATACCATCATCATCATGACGTCGAATATCGGATCAGAAGAATTCGTGAAAAAACAAAGCAGGATCGGATTTACAACGGGAGAAAAAGGCGATATCAACGACAAGGAATTCAATCTCGTCAAAGAAAGAGTGATTGAAGAGATGAAGAATTTTCTCTCACCTGAACTACTCAACAGGATTGATTACAAGATCGTTTTCAAACATCTCAGCAAAGAGACATTGGCGACAATCATGAAGAATAAAATTACAGAATTCTTGAATGCGCGGAAACACAATTCAGATATCGTTCTACCGAAATATTCTGACAAACAGATCAAAGATATTATCGAGAAGATCTATGAACCACAATACGGAGCAAGACCGCTCGAAAGATATATCCAAGATGAGATCGAACCGCAATTGATTAAGAAAATCATGGCCAAAAAGAAATAGATTTAAAAGCTTAGATCTTAAATAATGAGCGGAGAAATCCGCTTTTTTTCGATTTAAGGTTTATTTAAGCAATAAATATATACTTGCGCTGTTTTTTTTATATTTTATCATCATGCAAATGGACAAAAAAAATTTAATTCTCATGATTGTTATAGCTATCCTCTGCCTATTAGTCGGTTTCTTCGCAGGACGTCAAACAGGAAATCGTGGATTCAATCCAGCTATGATGCAAAATCGCCAACAACGGATGCAAAACAGAAACGGTCAACAACCTGGACAGAATCAACAGAATCCGAATGATCAGCAAACACCTATGATGTCAGGAAACGTTCAAACACCGAATCCAGCAAACATGCCTCAGCCACCAATGGGAAATACAGGAACAACGAATACAACTGGTAATTAATATATGAAAAAAATCTGACTGACAGGCAGAGGGCGGAGACTTGTCACGCAAGGCGGGAGTCTCCGCTTTTTTCTATTAAAAAACAAAGGTTGACTTTACATACATTTTATATATAGTAAAATATATTTATCCTTTCTTTTGTATAATGAAAAAAAATCTTCTCTTAAGTGCTGCTCTAGTTGTAGGAATGTGAATAGGAACAGCAGAAGCGACACTAGCGCAAACAACCACCGAAACCAATAAATCAACCATCAATATTCTCCAATCCAATCCATTGGATTTCGCAATCAAAAATGTAAAGGAGTATTATCCTGATATGGAGAATTATCTTGTTCATATGGTCAACAATTTCCCTTCAGGAAAAGAGCAAAAAGATACGGTCAATTATATTTTGGGAAAGACTGTGATGAATATTACAGATCCTAAACAAAAGGTGGCAGGAACAGTATACTTCTTAGAAACATGTATCTATGGAACATCAGATTTTTCTGATATCTATAATGACGATATTACCGATGCAACATTTGATATTATAGTAGAATGTTACAAATTTTATACGGATCGACGTAATAATTTTGTAACAAGGATAGAAAAGCACGTAGATGAGATACAGATTGAAATAGAGACGAATAAAGGGAATAATGAAGTGCAAAAGCAGCATTTGGAAGCAATCATGAAACAATTCACTACCAAAGATATTATGAGTAATATGACAATTCAAAGATTGATCAGAAAAACCAAAAAAATCTACAAAAAAGCAAAATTTGTGCCGTTAGCGCATGCTCAACAGCTTTTTGACGCAGTGAAAACTAAATAAATCCTCTTAATCCATCGATTAATCAGCCTACCAGTAAAATGGTAGGTTTTTTTGATAAAATTTGATACATTCTCCTTGGAAAAAATTTTTCTTTTTACATTGAAGAATGGATCGAATATTTGACTTTAAAAGGTTTTTATATATAATAAATACGTTTAACTTTTCTATAAATCAAGATGCTTAATAAGCAAAAAGGTATCATGCAAACAATCAAAAAACCGTTCAATAAAGCACTTGCTACTACAGCACTGCTTTTGGCGTTGAATGGATGAGATCCTTCATTTGCACAAACACCACAAAATAACAGCAATAAAGTTACCACAACAGTAAATATAAACACTAACGACGCCCTAAGCTTCGCAGTTAATAATGTGGATAAGTATTATCCTGACATGAAATGACATCTAGATAGTCTTGTAGACCATTTTCGAGATCAAGAACAAAAAGATACCGTGAATTTTCTTTTCCAAACGTGTGTACTAAAAAATATTACCGATCCTAAAAAACAAGTAGCATCAATAATATATTGCATAGAACATTTTGTATTTAAATGAGACAAGAAATTAAAAAAAACTTTTTCAGAAAAATATGATATTGGAACAGTTATTGATGATGATGAATATGAATATCTTATTAATTTCAATAAATGATATAACAAACGATTCAAATGATATTATAAGAAATTAAATAATATACTTGATGAACAAAACAAAACAATTGAAAGAATAAATAAACAAATCGAAGGCATTATAAATACTTTCACTGTAAATGATGTCAAAAACAACGCAAATATTAAAGAACTAGTATTAAAAACAGAGCAAGTATATATCAAATTTGGGGATGAAATATTTCCGCATTTGGCAGAACTTATACAAGCAGCAAAACAATAATTTATTATAAAAATAAGCATGGTAGAACAATTGAAAACAATAGATAAATCGATTTCTAAACAAGAAATTAAGCCAGAAGAGACGCTTGATCAGATTTTACAGTCAAAAAATCTCGATACAAAAACTCTAGATAAAGCAAAACCTATTTTTGAAGAAGTACAAAAAAAATTTTCACAATCTATAAATGAATATACAAAATGACTTTATATAAAAGATTTAAATCATATTATAAATAAAGAAGGAGAACCGATAAAATATTTAATGGAAGATATAGAAGTAACCACAGGAATGACAATAATAGATGTTACTAAAGGTAAAGTAGAAGAAAATAAAGATAAGGTAGAAGAAAAAACAACGCTTCTCGAAGCCCGACAAACAACCAAAGAATCTTACGAAAAATTAGATAAAAAATATAAACCGAAAGAAGAAGAGAAAGATAAAGTAGAAGCGATAAAAAATAAAATCTCTCCAGAAAAGAAAAAGGCTTTAGAAGACGCAAAATTGGATGTAGATACATATGCTAATTTTATTTTTACCAAGGAAACACATGGAGAAGAACTCAAAAAGGAAGGTAATACAGAGTTTTTGGATAATTTAGAGAATTTGGATAAGATATTACCCAAAGAAAATACTACGCTCAAAGAAACCACCAATCCCAATCATACTGACCTTATTGTAGAAAACAATAAATCACTCAGCAAATACACACAAGAATCCAGGAAACTCAATACCATATCTAGTCCAGATTTACCAAAGTCTAAAGATTTCGAGAATTTCGATAAGGAATTTGATTTTTATAAAAAACTTCTTACCGACGGAAAAAAAATACAATATTTGAAAGATAATGAAAAGGTTATCAAGGAATACAAAAAATTCTTCGAAAAAAACCAGGAAGACGCTAAAGGTATGAAAGGAGAAGATGAATATAAAGCATATACGGACATCAAAGCCGATATTGAAGAGAACATACAGATCAGGACAAAGGAAATCACGAAACAAAGGGTATTAGGGACGTGTATCACGGGTCTGGCGAAATACTTCGATACGACGACGCTTGTCCCGTCTTCAGCGGGGATGAACAAGGAAAATTTTGCTGACGATTTCGATATCAATACCCAGGATGGATTTAACATACAAAAAGGCGCAGCCAAAGATAATGAAAGAAGTGATGATATTTTGTATATCAACTGAAATATTAAGGGTAATAGCGTGGGGTTCTACTATAATTTGACGAATGAAGATGCACAGCTGAAATCAGACGATTTCCTTCATCTCGATAAAAAAAGCAACGCATTTTCATTTAGCAAAGGATCATGAGGGAAAAATGAGCTCGGCGTAAAACTGCCGACAATAAATTTCTTAACCAATGAAGCGCAAACGATAATAAACAATGACTTCACTGATGAATTGAAAAACGCTAAAAGCATGGAAGATTTTGAAACAACACTCAAAGATAAGATCAGCGAAAAACTACTGACATATTACGGGCAAGAAGCACTGGTGAAAACACGCGTCGAAAGGGACGTAGAAAAGAATATCGTCACGCAAAAATTACAAAGTACGTTTTTCCCAGAAGCGGTGCTTGCAGAGCTCAATAAAGAAGGAAAGGATATCAATAGAACAACCGATAAGAAAGTATGGAAACTCCTGGAAATCCGGGATAAAAGCACGGAAAACATGAGATCAGACGAACTCAGAAGATTCAGATCACTTACAGAGAGATTAGATCCTCTCATCACAAGGATAGCGATAACCCCACAGGAGAAGTTAGAACCCAAACGACAGAAATTATTGAAAGATATGGAGCAGGAAAGAAGAGCGGTAACGTACGATGATAAACGATGAGCTAAAACATTGAATTTTTTCAATAAATTCAGTAAGAATAATCAGATGAATCTCGAAGATTTAGAGGTTTTCATCAATGGTTTAGAAAAAAAAGAAAACATTGCAGACAACACGTCTCAATATTCTCCGGATTTCGTGACTAGAGAAGAACACGAAGAAGCTGATGGATTGATAGAACAAAATGGAAATTTATTTGCCTAGCCAGTCTACGAAGACTTCATAATCATGGGCCATATCTTGGTCTTTTTTTAGTTTCTTTTCGGTATTGTTGATTGCATAGATGACGGCTGCATGTCACTTTCCGCCGAAGTGGTCACCTATTCTTTCTAGCGTCCGTTGGAAATATTTCTTCGCTAATAACATCAGAATCTGACGCGCATTGGTGATCTCTTTTTTTCTTGATTCGGATTTCAATTCTTGGACGGATATTCAGTAATATTGCGCTACCATATCTACAAGAAGATCATAATTTTTGGTTCACTTGGTATTGGATTGAACTGCTGCTTGCGTAGCATCAGCGCTATGCTCGACGGTGTAACCTAGCGTTTTAAGACATTCGTAGACGTCTTCCTGACCAAGTTCTTTGTGTAAGATAGCTTTTCTGCTCAGAAGGATATTCAAAGCTCATTCAAGCTCTCTGACATTGTCTTTGATATATTTTGCGAGGATTTCGAGGAAATTGAAATCTAAATCTTCTCCTTTGTTCATGAGTTTGGATTGTAATATTGCTATTCTCGTTTCGAAATCCGGTGATTTGATATCAGCGACCAATCCCAGAGCGAAACGTGATTTGAGCCTCGGTTCGATATGGACAAGCTCCTTCGGAGGACGATCAGAAGAAAGGATTATCTGTTTTTGGTGAAGTTGGAAATCATTGAAGATATTGTGGAATATTTCTTGGGTCTTGTCTTTGTCTGCAAGGAATTGTACGTCGTCGATAAGCAAGACATCTACATCGTCGAATTTTTTCAATACATTTGTCAGCTTATTCCCTTTGATTGCGGTGACTATTTCATCGATGAGTTTGCTCGTAGGTAAATACACGACGACTTTATCGGGATGTTTTGCGATGATATCGTTTCCTATCGCTTGCATCAAATGGGTTTTTCCGAGTCCTACGCTTCCGTAGAGGAAAAGCGGATTATATGATTGTCCGGGCTTAGATGCAACGGCTTTGGAAGCCGAAAACGCGATATTGTTCGTAGCTCAGACGACAAAGGTATCAAAGGTGAATTTCGGATCGAAGAGGATACCGAAAAACTCAGATAACTCGCTTTTGATTATGCTTTTTTCTGATTTGAGTTCGGATTTTTTTATCTCTTTGATATTCAGAAGTTTTTTGATATCGACAAGTAAGTCATTATTATTACTAGCAAATTTTGAATACACTACAAACTTAACAGAAAAATGCGGATTGTAGACTTCGTTGATGGCTTCTTTGAGCGGTTTCGCGAAAAATTTCTTCACTTGTGTGAGGATAAACTCGTTGGGAACTCAGAAAACTACGACTTTATCATGTTCGTCAAGATCCAAGATTCCCACCTTACACAAAAAAGAAAGGATCTTCTTGTGATCCTGCTGCTGAGCGAGATGCAGGAGCGTTCTCTCCCGGACCCCATGGAACAACGCTTTCTTTTCCGCATCATATTGGTCGACGACATCAATAAGCATAGTTCAGCATTATGAAGTAAAGTAGGTATCTATTTTATGTTCGATGTGTTTTGAAAGTTCTTTGTCGGTATACAAGACCTGTTCGCATTCTTCCACGTCTTGACGAGTGAATCACTGAGACGACAAAAGTTCTGATAAATTTGCGTAGGCCTGCACCGGTTGCTCACCGGTGGCGTCAGTTGTAACAAATTTTTCCAGATATTCAATGAATAATATAAGCTTGGTCTTACCTGAGGATTTCTGGATTTTCTGGATTAATAATTGTTTTCAGAAATCCTGAGTTTGGTGATCAATAGTATCCAATTGATGCAATAATATTTTTTTTCTACGATATATCAGCCAGAAATAGATGACAAAGAATAAACAGACCCCGAAGAAAATAACAATACCAAATATCTGGATATACCATCACAGACGCATACCTCCGACATTGGGAACTGCCAAAAACGAAAAATTCGACATACGACGAACTACAGCAAAACAACTAAAACAACAAGAATTCACAGAATGGTATATAAGAATATACGTTGTGATAGTGGCAAAGTAAAGCCATGATACAAGAGATGATTAAGAGAAAAGGAATTAATATTTGTTAATGTAGTATAGGGAAGATTCAGTGATTTAGCAAACTGGTCATTACGAGCGCTGAAAACGGATTTGCCGTTGTCATAATAGAGAATACCGTTAGCGGATCTGACCTTATCACCAGCGAGTGATCCTAGTCACAACAATGATGTTCATTTAGGAAGTTTGATACCACGCTGTTGAGCTTTCACATCAAAGTCAGAGAGAATGATATATGAAGTATATTCGGTATCACGAAGAAGTCAGCTCAGCTGAACGAAGTCCTTGGCTCAGTCCGGCAATAAATTTGTCGTTATCCCGCTAAGATACAAAAGAAAAGTTCAAGAATCAAAAGTAGGAGGAATGATATAGTCGGTACCGGCATTGAAGAGAATGAGTCCGTACGAGAATTGAGGGTCAGAAAGAAGTGTTTTTTGGATAAGAGATTTAGCGGCTTGAAGTCTGGAAATCTGTTTAGTCCCGGAAAAAATGTCTTGAGTATTCATCGTCCTATTGATGTCGAGGACAAAAACCACCTTTTGGTCAGGAGCGACATTTTTTCCGCTCTCGCCAAACGCTAAAAAACTCGCCAGACCGAGGGCGATAATAAGTAAAATAAGTTTTATGAGCGTGAAGAATCTATAGTTCATGAAAAAAAATATACAGAATCCGCTGAAGGATACAAGATACCTTCTTGTTTTTTTAAAAATGGAGGTTTTAAGCAAAAAGTTATTATTGACTTTTAATAAAAAATAAATATAAAATTATCAAAAAACACTAAATATATAAGAATATGGAAAAACCTGAGTTAAAAAAATTAATTGCAGCTTGTATTAAACTAGCAAAAGAAGCTGTTGCAGAAGACACTGGAACAAATTTTGATCGCGCTGGAGCAGTACCAAAAATTGCCAGTGTACTGCTGGAACAAACTTTGTGTGGCAACATTAACAGAGAAATAATGTTAAAAGATTAACACCTAGCCAGGTATATCCTGGTTTTTTTTATAGTTCTGTAAAGCAAAATAAGTCTCTGAAAGAAAAAATATTATAAAGCAATTTTTTTATGCACAAGTTTTTTCTCGGCATCACTGATGTTGTTGAAATGTCCTAATACATAGTCAATATATCAATCCACAAGCAAAGTCTGTGATTGTTGCTGGGTCAGTCCCCTGCTCATCATATAAAAAAGCTTTTGCTGGTCGAGGGTATCGATATTCGCACCATGCGAAGCACGGACATTGTGCGAAGCTACGTGTAATTTCGGCAAGGTCTTGAGTGAAATATGTTTTCCCAAGACGATATTCTGTTCAAGCAAACGACCGTGAACGTGATCAAGATGATTTCAGATATCTATAGAACCGTCAATCGCCACTTTAGCGCCGTTATGAAGGAAGGAAATCAGCTCCACATCAGCTGATGTTTGCGAGTGGTTGAGTGAAACTTTGAGCGAACCAGCAACAGGACGTTTGGCATCAGAAACAAATAGCCCAAATATTTTACAAGAGCAATGTGATCAAGCAGTAGTAATGTGGATATCTATATCGGCATCAGAACCGACAAGAAGATAGGTTAACGAGCTATGCGATTGTAATTCTATGGTTTTTTTTCATGGAGCATCAAAAATATCGATAAGCTCCAAAGATTGTCCTTTGGGAACGGAAAGCGGCTGGAATATATTGGTTTGAAGCAGTTTCATAATACCTTGTTATTTAGCTAATTCACGTTGCTTGATAAGGTTGAGAAGACTGGATTTGGAGTCAGTACCAGATGAAGTGCCATTATCAGAAGTGGTCTGTTCGCCAGTAGTGAAACCATAGTCTTCGGTAGTGCCAGAAGTATCAGAGAATGTATTTAGATCTTGTTCAAATGCAGGATCATAAACATCCAGTCATGAAGTTGTGCTATCTGTTACATCGCCGGAAAGGATATCAGAGATACTGCCAGAGAGCTGGTGTGGCCAAAAAGGATCTGCCCAGGTAGAGAGCTGGGACCAGTGAAATACTGACCAATCATTGGTATTGAGGAAGCCGATATAGGCATTCATATTCCGGTTCATTTTCGCCCACCCTACAAGCAGGAGGAATATAATGATGGAAAATGCAGATCGTAAGAGGTATTTGATAGTTCTACCGATGAAACGCATGAGGAAATATATATAATATAAAAGTGATCAAAATATACAAATTATCTACTCACTATCAACACCATCTTACTATCTTCTGGAATCCATTTCTATCATCAGTAATCTCCTATTAAAATATTTGACAAAATCGATAAAAAAGAGTATAATTAAGTATACACTCAAGTACTTTTACCAATTTACCATACATCAATGAAAAAAATTTTACTAAGCCTAGGTCTTATCGGAATCTTCTGAGGATTTGTTGCTTTCGCTTCTGCGAGCAATAATTCAGATTGCAAAAACGTGGAATTTTCCAGTAGTAATGTGACTGCATGTGTGAACATAAACAAAGTAAGTTCGCACACACGAGAACTTCAGACAGATGTAGATAATGGTTCTACCACTAATCTCAAATGCACTATCATGACACCGGATTCTGAACTCAAAAGCGTCTCTGCATGTAACGGAAATTTCTCATATGATTATAATAATCTAGGAAAAATCAAACTCTGGGTTACATATAACAACGGTTCGAATGATATTGCTCCTAGTGATTGGGATGGAAAGCCAAGTGATAATACTCAACGAACCTATCCTCAATGGATGTATGATTTCGATAACGAAGAACGATGAGAAGATAATCTGACAGATACATCCTCAAACGGTGATCTCGATAATTTCTACCTTACCAGTGATGATAGTTCTCCTTCTACTAATCAATATGTTGATCTAAATATCAAGGCTCGCGATAGTGATGATTATACGATTACTGATTACACGGACACGGTTAAATTCAAGGTATATTATAGAGCTAATAACAGTTCTTCTTGGACGCAAACTACGTCTTCTACCTACTATACTATGAGTTCAAGTTACACAGACGGATATGATTTTACATCATCTGATGATGGATATGCCAATCTTTCCAACTTCATCAAGTTCAAGAAAAATAACTATGATTACAAAGTGAGAGTATATGCGGAAAATGATACCTCAATCTACAAAGAGATTACGTTCACGGTTGGTACAACTAATAACAATACATCAAACGGCGAGCTTGATAACTTCTATCTTTCTGCTGATGATACTACCCCTTCTACCTCTCAATATGTTGATCTAAATATCAAGGCTCGTGATAGTGATGATTATACGATCACCGATTACACGGATACCGTTAATTTCAAGGTATATTATAGAGCTAATGAGAGTTCTTCTTGGACACAAACCACGTCTTCTACCTACTATACCATGGGTTCAGATTATACAGACGGATACGATTTCTCTTCTTCTGATGATGGATATGCTAACCTTTCCAACTTCATCAAGTTCAAGAAAAATAATTATGATTATAAGGTAAGAGTGTATGCGGAAAATGATACCTCAATCTACAAAGAGATTACGTTCAATGTAGGTAGTAATAATAACAATACATCAAATGGTGAACTTGATAATTTCTATCTTACCACATCTACTACTACCCCGTCTACTTCCGAATATGTTGATCTGACCATCAACGCTCGTGATAGTGATGATTATACGATTACCGATTACACGGACACGGTTAAATTCAAGGTATATTATAGAGCTAATGAGAGTTCTTCTTGGATTCAGACCACGTCTTCTACCTATTATACCATGAATTCAGATTATACCGACGGATATGATTTCTCTTCTTCTGATGACGGTATCGCTGAATTAACGAATTTCATCAAGTTCAAGAAAAATGATTATGATTACAAAGTGAGAATATATGCGGAAAACGATACTTCTATCTACAAAGAGATTACCTTCAATATAGGTAGTGATAACAATACATCAAACGGCGAGCTTGATAATTTCTATCTCACTACTGATGATACCACTCCTTCTATTCTTCAACGAGTTGATCTTACCATAAAAGCTCGTGACAGTGATAATTATACTATTACTGATTATACTGACGCCGTTAATTTTAAGGTATACTATAGAGCTAATAACAGTTCTTCCTGGACACAAACTACGTCTTCTAGCTACTATACTATAAGTTCTAGTTATACAGACGGATACGATTTTACATCGTCTAATGATGGTATCGCAGGACTCAACAATTTCATCGAGTTCAATAAGAAGAATTATGATTATAAAGTGAGAGTATATGCGGAAAACGATACTTCCATCTACAAAGAGATCACCTTCACGGTCGGTACCACAAACAATAACAATACATCAAACGGTGATCTTGATAATTTCTATGTAACCTCTTCTGATACTACCCCTTCTACTTCCGAATATGTTGATCTAAATATCAAGGCTCGTGATAGTGATGATTATACAATCACCGATTACACAGATACTGTTAATTTCAAGGTATATTATAAACCTTCCAGCTCATCTTCTTGGACGCAAACCACGTCTTCTACTTACTATACCATGGGTTCTAGTTACACAAATGGATATGATTTCACGTCTTCTGATGATGGATATGCTAACCTTTCCAACTTCATCAAGTTCAAGAAAAATAATTATGATTATAAAGTGAGAGTATATGCGGAAAATGATACTTCTATCTATAAAGAGATCACCTTCAACGTAGGGACGACTAGTTCATATTCTAGCGTTAATGGATTCACTTCAAGCGAACTTAACACCGTAAAAAACATTTACAATGCTCGGCCTGGTATGATCAGCACTCTCGAAGATACGTATCCTGCACTTAACAATAACAATCAACGAAGGACAACGTCTGATAACTTATATAATGAAATGGAATTGATCATTAATGATGATAACGACAGAATATACAAGTACTTTAATGATTTCTATAATGCATGGTCAAATTGGTACAGATTTACTATCGGTAATAAATAATAGTAACAATATATTTTCACAAAAAGTGGACACGAGTGCCCACTTTTTTTATTGAAAGCTCAAAGTAAATAGCTACAATTACATCATTAATCGCTTAGTCGTTTCATCGTTTAGTCGTTTCATCATTATTTTATGAAAAAAAAAGGGTTTACACTCTTGGAAGTAATCATAGCTATAACCAGCTTTTTTTTGTTATTGGCAGCAATCCTCAATATCTACACGAGAATGATCAAACTCAAATACAATATCCAAGCTAGAACCAATGTGACTCAAGATTCCTACTTCACCATAGAAAAAATCAACTTGCTTTTGAAAGATTACACCATTGACTACGAAGAATATTTCAACAGGAAAAACGTCTGATGTAATAGTAACAATGGCAATTTTGTTCGAGATGTAGGAACGACAGGATATTGTGAAAACTTCACGTCATATGGAAACAATAGTAATATAGATCAGACACCATCTCCTGAACGTAAAATATATTTCTGCAGTTCGACTAATAGTCCTGAAGAATACACTCCACAAAGAGTCATCCACAACACACAAGTACAAGATGGTTCAGGATGTCTCAATACCGGACAGCAATCTTTCGGCCAATATCTCTGGCAATTCCGGGATGTAAAAAACGATGTTGATTCAGTGCCAGGAGCATGGAATGATGATGATGACGAAAATGTCATGAAGTGACCGAGCGCTATAGATGACGCAACCGGAGTACAAGAACTCTACCTCATTTCACAGGACGGAAAATCAAGGATACTCATCAGAAGAGCGCTCATGGAAAGCGGAGATCGGAACCATGATGGAATCATCAGTGGAGACAGCGAAAAGCGGTACACGCTACAGATATTGAAGCTCAGAGGATTCGACGCAGGGAATAATCATGACTTTGATGTAAATACTTCTTCAGGTGTCTATGACGGAAAAATCGATACCCGGGCCTGCGATTACGCGCAAGGATTCGTATGTAATGGAAGTTGAGTTGGACAATTATATACATGATATAAACTCGCTTCTGGCCAAGATGACGGTCGGGTCAACCTATTCCAGAAAAACATAACTATCAGCGACTGGAATATTATCATTTATCCGACAAAAAATCCGCAATACGCACTTGCTGAAAATGAGGTCCAGATAAACCCGTATTTCACGATAAATTTCACAAGCAAACTCTATGGCCAGATCCGACGGAAAAGATTATGAATACAGAATATCGACAATTTCCAGCTCAGTCTGCAGACCACCTTCAATACGAAGAATTTTTACACCAAATAACTTTTATTCTTTTATCACAAAAGAATGTTTCATGACTTTACCATGACTCGACGACAGGGATGATTATTTAAAATCTGCCTTGCGTCATTTGGTATCCTGCTAGCAATCTATTTCCCAAAAACGCTCAAAAAAGTCGAACGGCTTCGATGGATTCTGTTTGTCGTGATAGGAATCTAT
>Ga0209777_10004183_pt1 | contig 17209 bp, 16 predicted proteins | sample FrelakmetHBP12HB_FD_187147 | JGI IMG/M metagenome (GOLD analysis project Ga0209777, IMG submission 187147) | Freshwater lake sediment microbial communities from the University of Notre Dame, USA, for methane emissions studies -HBP12 HB (SPAdes)... | ecosystem: Environmental > Aquatic >...
CGCCAAGAACTTTTGGAGATCCCCCTCCTGTTCCGTGGCCAAGTAGGCGATGGTCCCCGTCTCTCCGATCCCGAGCTGGCCCAGGGGCGTCACGGCGGGCGCCACGGTCTGGGCGTCCCTCTGGCAACAGGCCCCCTCGGGGATGGGGTGGCCGTGGGGGCAGACCCTCGGGTGTCCAAGGAAGGTGCACACCTTCTCGGCCAAGCCTTCCAGGAGAGAGTGCTCGAGGACGCAGGCCTCCTCCTCGGCGCTCTCTTCGGAAGCACCCGTCAGATCGGCGATGAGGCGCTCGGCAAGCCTGTGCCTCCGGATGGCCCTCCGGGCCAGTTTTTTTCCCTCCTCCGTGAGGCGGTGCCCGTCGGGAGCAATCCAGCCTTTGGCCGAAAGGCCCGCCAGTAGGGCTTCATCCACAACCCGCCTTTTCAGCGGGGCGCCCTCCACCTGCTGCTGCCAGAGGGCTTCTAGGAGCTCCTGCTCGGTCTCCGAAATCTCAACGACGTGGCCCACGGATCACCCCTCTCACGCGCTTGAACAAGCCCTTGTAAGCGTCCCTCAACGGCCGCTGGTTCTCGTATCCGCAGTGCGGGCACTTCGCCCTTCCGCACCCGTTGGTCAATAGAGCGCAACCCGCACACACCGAACGCGTCTGGTCGGGGTCGAAGCCGCGGCGGCAGCAAGAGCAGGTCATCATCCCGAATCCTTCATTTCGACTGGGATCGCACCACGCAAGTATCGCGCCAGCCATGGTTCCAGTCCAGAATCCAGTGTACCAGACAGGATTCGGGATGCCTCCGAGCCCCGATCTCTGTCCGGGGCGAGGAAGCCCCAAGGGAGGGGTGAGGCTCCACGGGGCTTTGCCCCTGGAGCGGGGAGGGAATGGCCCTCCCCGTGCGAGAAAGAAAATGTCTTGTCCCCGTGCAGCTGGAGAAATGTTGCCGTGTCAGCCCACTCAATTGCACAAGCCGGGATCACAGCGCCACTCCTGACACGGAGAGAACCTGATTCAAGGTCCATCCCACAACGAAGGCCACGGCGAGGATGACGCCCGACATGGCCAGAGTCACCTTCCACCCCCGCTCCTTTCTCATGATGAGGAACTGGGCGATGCACGGGAGGAAGAGCGTGAGCGTGACCGCCGCCACGAGGAGCTGGTTTCCCGTCAGGGCGCCCACCCTTTGGAGGTCGTACAGCCCAGCGGCGCCATAGTCGCGCCGGAAGAAGCCAAAGAGCACGGCGGGCGCGGTTTGCGGAGGAAGGCCCAGGAGGCCCACGACGGGCCTGAGCGCTTTGATAGCGAGCGGGAAGAGCCCCGTCAGCTGGCCGGCCCAGATGAGCACCGAGGCCAGGATGAAGAGGGGAAAGATCTCCAGAAAGTACCATCCCATGCGGCTGACTGTTTTGCTCCACACGTTCTTCGGCGACGGCAGCCTCAGGGGGGGCAGCTCCATGAAGAAGGACGGTTTCTCGCCCGGGAGGACGCGGGCCATGAACGTTCCCGCCGCCAGGAAGATGCTGGCGATGACGAAGGCCCACAGGAGGAGTGCGCCGGGGTGGCCCGACAGGAGGCCAATCAGGACGCCGATCTGGGCCGAGCAGGGAATGCTCAAGGCCAAAAGGAAGGTCGCGATCAGCCTCTCCCTTTTCGTCTCCAGGATGCGTGTGGTCATGGTGGCCATGGTGTCGCAGCCAAAGCCCAAGACGAGCGGAATGACCGCGCGGCCATTCAGTCCGATGCGCCTGAAAAGCCTATCCAGCATCATGGCCAGGCGCGGCAAGTAGCCGGAGTCCTCGAGAACCGAGAAAGCCAGAAAAAAAGTCCCCACGACGGGCAGGATGATGGCGGTCGCATACCTGAGGCCGAGGGTCAGCATCCCGTAGTCGCCCACGAACAAGCTCCTCAACCACTCCCATGGAACGAAGTGCGCGAAGAGCCCCTCCAGGAAAGGGTTGATCCATTTCCCGAAGAGAACGTTTTCGAGGAAACCCACGAGGACGCCGCCGCCGAACACGCCCACGAACTCGTAGAGGCCCACGAAGAGCACGGCGGCCAGAACGGGAAAGCCGGTCCACGGATTCAGCAGGATCCTGTCCAGAGCGCCCTGGAGGCTCCGGCTCCTCCTCGCGCTCTCGGAGTAGCACCTGGAAAGCAAGGACCTGGAGGCGCTGCGGAAAGCTCGCACTACCTGGTACACCAGAGTCCGGCGTCCCCCCGCGCCACCGAGGGCCCGCTCGGCGCGGGCCAGGACTTCCTCTGGCACCGGCGCCATCTCCTGCGCCGCGCCGCCGCCCTCGAGGTGCCTGAGGCCCCAGAACCGCCAGGATTCCTGTGGCAGGTAAGGCTTCAGCGTTTCGAGGGCCTCCTCGATCCTCTTGGGGAAAGACACCAGCGGCGGGAGTGGAACGGGGTTTTGAACGAGGGCGGCCTTGAGATCGGCGATCCCGAGGCCCTTGGTGGCCACCATCTGGACAACGGGAATGCCCAGGGACTCCGAGAGGGCGCCGATGTCCACTTCCACGCCGGCCTTCTCCGCCTCGTCCATGAGGTTGAGTGCGAGAATGACGGGGCGCCCGGACATGCACAGCTCGAGCGTCAAAGGCAGCATCCTGGGCAGGTTTTTGGCGTCCACCACGTGGACCACCGGTCCGGCTTCGCGGAGGAGGATATCTCGCGTGACGCCCTCCTCCTCGGTGATGGGTCTCAGCGAGTAGAGTCCCGGCGTGTCGACCACTTTCCACCGCTGGCCGCCCATCTCGATGGACCCTTCCAAGACCTCGACGGTCGTGCCCGGGTAGTTGGACACGATCGCGTACGCGCCCGTCAGAGCGTTGAAAATGACGCTCTTGCCCACGTTCGGGTTTCCCACCAGAAAGACCTTGCGCGGTCCCGAGGCCCCTGCCGAGGCGTGCGCCTCGGTCACACTGGGCGCCGAATTCACAGCCACTGGCGCCCTCCCCGGCCTTCTCTGAGAAAATCCGAAACGTGGTCATGCGCTTCACGGAAGAGGAGGGCCACATGCGGATCGTCGAGGGCGTAGAGCGCGGCCTGTCCTTCCCGGCGGAATCTCACCAGCCCCAGCTGCCTGAGAACCCTCAGCTGGTGCGAGACGGCCGAGGGGGTCACCTCCAGGTACCCGGCCAGCTGGTTCACCGACTTTTCTCCCGAGCTGAGGAGGTGCACGATGCGGGTCCTCGTGGGGTCCGCGAGCGCCCTGAACGTCTCCGCCATGGCATGGTAGGTGCGGTCCGTAAACGCGGCGGACCCGCCGCGCGCCTTGCCGTTCACCGACTGACTCCGAGCTTGCAATGCCACCTGACCCTCCTCATATCTGAACAAATGCTCAGATATTTAATCTTAATCCCTCCGAGGCCCGCAGTCAATGATCAGGTTGAAAGCAAGAAGGTTCTAGCGTACAATCACTCACCTGTAGAGGTTCGAACGCCGGGCCCCATTTCGCGGCCCCCCCATAGCAAGGAGGTTCTCCGATGAAGAAGCTAATCCTTTTGGCCCTCGCCCTAATGTTGGTGGTCCTCACCGTGGCCGCCCAAGCCCCGCCTCAGACCCAGCAGCAGCCCCCGGCGGCCCAGCCGAAGACCCCTTCCAATCGGAGGCAGGGCCAGATGCCCACCCAGGCAGACCGGCTCGATCTCAGGGTAGAGAAGCTTTCCGCCATGCTCTCCCTGAGCGATGACCAGAAGGCCAAAGCCAGGGCCATCTTCGAGGAAGAGGACGACCAGAACCAGGTCATCCGGGCGGACCAGACGCTCGTTCAAAAGCAGAGATCCGAGAAACAGAAAGCGGTCTACGTGGCCTCGCGGGAGAAACTCGAGAAAATCCTCACACCAGAGCAGCTCGCCAAGTACGATGCGAGGAGCGGCGCCGCGCATGCGTCAAAGCCCGCTGCGGCGGCGCCCGCGACTCCCGCCCCGGCTGCCCCGGCGAATCCCGCCCCGGCCGCGCCCGCAAAACCGGCCAGCTGAGCTTCTCAATTAATTGCCATTGGCCCCGGCCTCCTATGGGCCGGGGCTTTTCTTTGCGGTCGCGTCTTTTAGCCGCATCTTCTAAACAACAGCGCAATGGGCAGTGGGACCGCCAGGGCGAGGCAGATGGCTGCGCCGGTCGGGACGTCCCAGTGTATGGACGCCACGGTCCCCGCGGCGCTGGCCAGCGCCCCGATGGCTCCGGCCGCGAAAAAAACGCCCAACGTTCCTCGGAAGAGCCCGCGCGCCGAAGCTGCGGGAAGGACCAGGTAAGCGAAGGAAAGCAGGACCCCGATCTGGCTGATGGCCACCGCGAGAACCGCTCCCAGGCCCGCAAAGAAAGCCAGCTCCGTGACGTCAACTCTGAGCCCCAGGACCCGGCTCGTCTCGGGATCAAAGGCAGCCGCCAAGAAACGCCTATGCAAGGCCATGTTGAGCACGCCAAGAAAGCCCGTCACGACCGCGAGGATGGCCACGTCGCGAGGGGATACGCCCAGGAGGGAGCCGAAAAGAAGCGTGGCCTCGTCCAAGCCTCCTTGGGCACTCTTGCTCAGGAAAATGACGGAGAGGCTTCCGAGGACCACGTAGAGAATGCCCAAGACGGCATCCTCTGGCAAGGCCTCGCGGCCCGTCCGGCTGCGCAGGACCATGATGCCGATGATCGCGGCTACGACGGCAAGCCCCGTGGCCCTTGGCTCCCACCCGAAGAAAAAAGCCATGGCCGCGCCGCAGAGGGCCGCCTGGGCCATGCTCACACTGACGAAGACCATGCGGCGCTCCAAGAGGAAGACGCCGTAGTAGGCAAGCGGCAGCGAGGCCAAGACCGCGCCGAGCAGAGGCCACTTCACGAGCAGAAGGGTTTCAAACACGGCCTTCCTCCCTCCGGTGTTCCCATGCCAGAATCGTCTCCCCTTCCACATCCACGGCTTTCAGGCCGCCTCCATAGGCACGCGCCAGATCGGGGCTGCGCAAAACCGAGGCCCTCTCTCCTCCCAAGCAAAGACCCTGGCGCGCGTCGAGCCAGAGGAAGTGGCCCACCTCCGGCCCTATCTCTCCCAGAAGGTGCGTGATAAGAAGGAGCGTCACGCCTTCGGCGTTCAGCTCTCGCATGAGGTCCCTCAGGGCGTGCCTGGTAATGAGGTCCACTCCGTTCGTGGGTTCGTCCAGGACCAGGGCATGGGGCTGCCGGTGCAGGGCGCGAGCGACCATTAGGCGCTGGCGCTGGCCGCCCGAGAGGTCGCCGAATCGTTCCCTTTCGAGGTCCTTCAGCCCGACCCTTGCGAGCGCCTCTGAAACGGGCGGAAGGCCCCTGAGGTCCAGAGCGCCCAGTTCGACCACTTGCCGCACGGACAAGGGCATGCTGTCTCGCACCGCCGTGAGCTGAGGCACGTAGCCGAGGCGCAGGTTGGGCGCGCGTCGCACGACTCCGGCCAGCGGTTTCAGGACGCCAAGGAGCGTCTTGACGAACGTCGTCTTGCCGGCGCCGTTGGGCCCGAAGATGCCCCAGTATTCCCCTGCCTTGATGGTCAGCGAAATGTCTTCCAGGAGGGGGCGACCGTAGCCGATGGCCACTCCCTCCATCTCGTACAGCGTATCAGCCATGGGAGCCCGCCAGCAGGTCCCGAACGATGGTGCGCATGAGGTCCGGGTACGTCTTGACATCGGGCTCCCCGCCCGTGAGAGCGGGGATCTCGACCAATCTGACCCCCGTGTCCGAGGCCACTTTCAAGGCGATCTTGAGGTCCTCGTAGTTCTCCACGATGAGGATTTTGACCTTCCGGTCGCGCATGGTCTTTTCAAGCTCCATCAGGCTTGTGGGCGAGGGCTTGATGCCCGGCTTGGGCTCTACGAACCCCACCACCGTGAAGCCGTAATGGATGAAGAAATAGTTCAGCGTGGCGTGGTAAGCCACCACAGTCTCCCCGCTTAGAGGAACAAGCGCGCGAACCACCTCCGCGTCGAGGGCTTCCAATGAGGCTGCCGTGGCCGCGGCGTTCTTCTGGTAGTCCGCCGCGTGGCTGGGATCGGCCGAGGCGAAGACGCTCCCAAGGCCCCGGGCGATGGCGGCCATGTTCCTTGGATCCAAATGATAATGCGGGTTGCCGAAGGGATGGATGTCTCCCATCGAACGGTCCACGCCTCCTACAGGGACCTCGATGGGCTTGATGAAGTTCGAAAGATCCACGTAGCCTGATGCGCCCGGCTGAATCTTGCCATTGCCGCATTGTGTAAGAAGCGGAGGAAGGAAGCCCACTTCCAATTGAAGTCCGTTCACGAGCACGAGGTCCGCACGGTGCAGCTCAACTAGGAACGAGGGCTTGGGATCCACGAAGTGAGGGTCCTGCGTTCCCTTCGCCAAGACCGAAACATCTACGTGCTCGCCGCCTACTTGAGAAGCCAGCCAACCGTAGTCGGGGTAGACCGAAACCACCTTCAGTTTTTCTGGCGAGAGCGCAAAAGCGCTCGACGCCAGAAAAACCGATATAATAAGGAAGGCTTTTTTCATTTTTTTCTCCTTGCCTGTCTTTAGCTAAATTTCGCGCCTTCCAGGCGCGAAATTTAGAACGGGTGCGCCCCATGAGACCCAATGGCGAATCCGTATTCGAAGACCACCGCGTCTCTGTTGCCTATCCCGCCGTAGTTCACGCGTTCGTACTGGAGCCTCAGCTTTTGAAATTCGCTCGGGAAGAAGGTCAGGACCATCGCGCCGCCCTTGTCGTGGAGCCGGGGCTCCAGCGGATGCTCGGCATAGTCAGCCCGCAGGCCCGCAAACCAGCCCCGAGTGAATTGCCAGTCCGCGTAGGAGAACGCCCCCGTGGTCCGGTTCAAACCGTCCGCGCCGCGGTAGTTCTCCCGAATCACCTCGGTGCGCCAGAGAAAGGACGCGCGAGTCCCCGTGGCGAGCGGCTTGTACCGGTAGGTCACCGCCAGGTTTCCGAGGCCTGTGCCGTGGCCGGTGACATTCTTCCCTCCGGCCAGAGAGATCTGGGCTTCCAGGCTGCTGTTGTCGGACGTATCCCAGAAATTGCGCCACGCGATGAGGTAGGACAGATCGGAGCGTTGTCCGCTGAAAGCTACGTCGTTTCGTCCCCCCTGCACCTCGAGGGTCAGGTCGCTCATCCACGGCGTGGGAAGGAGGTGGCTGACGCTCACGCCGACGTCGTTGAGGCCCTCGTCCCCCAACATTGTGCGCAGGGCCAGCGGTTGGTCCACCTGGAACCAGGTATGAGTGTGCGTGTTGTTCTGCTTGCCGAAGTCCATCTTGAACTTGCCCAGCTTTAGGGTCCATCCGCACGGCAATCCAGTGAATGCCGCGTAGGCCTCCTCCGGAGAGATCTCTCCGCTTTCTACGGAGAGAAAGATATTGGCCGTGGCGAAGGGATCTATGGCGGCTGAGAAGGCGACTTCCACCTCTCGGGCCTGGAAGGCGTTCTGGCTCTTCCAGTAAGGGTCGTTGCCCGCCGAGTACGTGAAGTCCGGAAGGACCGAGATGGCCGGGTTCGCGACATTGGCATTTGGCGGGGCCGCCGGGATGGGCGGGACGGAGCCCTGGGCCGTCGTGGGGACTTGAGCGGCCTGAGCTGCCTGGACCTGCTGGGCCTTGAGCTGATCCACTTCGTTCCGAAGCGTCTCGATCTGGCCTTGGTAGCTTTGCATCATTTGCTGCATTTGCTGCTGCAGCGCCTGGAGCTGTTTTTGAAGCTCTTCAATCCTCTTATCGGGCTGCTGGGCCTGAACTCCTAGCGCCAGGATCCCAGCCATGAAAGCTGCGATTGCCGTGCTGCGCACGATCACCTCCCAGTGGAGTCCGTCGAACAGGTTGTCGTTGAATGGGAGTCCGCTAGTTCAGTGCTTGGGGAGGGGGTCCTCGAAGTTCGGCAAAAAGGAAGGTGGGGTTGGCTCGCCAGATCTCGCGGACACTGGCGATACCCAAGAAGGCAGGTTGGTAAGGGTTCAACTCAATGGAGGGCGTTGCCTTGACCGCCCCGGTGCGCGCCAGGATGCAGAGCTGGCAGGGGCCTTCACCGGCCCCAAGAATGGGCGCCGCGGGGCTGCATGGACGCGCCTCGTGCCAGTGGACGAAGCTCGTCATCCACAGGAGGACCACGGCGAACGCCAGTTTAGGAACCACCCGCCCACACTTCATGATTGGAGCCTAACACAGAGCTGCGTCAATAGGAACAGCCTTGCCTGCGAAGCTATTTCATGCAACAGGCTCATCGCGTCACCTCCGGTGCCGAGAGGAAAGAACGCCGCGGCCCTCCCATAGTTTCCCACTCATGGTAGGCTCTTTTCGGGAGATGGCCCGATGGTGGCAAGCAGGGCGCTGAAAACCGCTTCAGCCTTGGCAGCCCTGCTGGCCGCCGCATACGTCGGAGTCTGCGCGATGATGTTCCTCCGCCAAGAATCCTTCATCTTTTTCCCTGAAAAGGGAATTTTCGAAACGCCCGCGGTCCTGGGGCTCTCCTTTGAAAACGTGCGCCTGATGACATCCGACGGTCTCACCCTCGGGGCGTGGTGGGTCCCCGCCCAAAACCCGCGAGGCGCTTTGATCCTCGCCCACGGCAACGCGGGGAACGTCTCCCACCGCCTCGACAAGGTCCAGCTCTTTCACGCCTTGGGGCTCTCGGTGCTGAGCTTCGACTACAGGGGATACGGTGAGAGCGAAGGGCGGCCCTCGGAGGAGGGCACCTACCGGGACATGGACGCCGCGGTGGATTTCGTAGGCGGGCCAAAGGGTGTGCCGCTCGGGAAGACCGTCTTTTACGGTGAATCCCTCGGTGGAGCCGTGGCCGTGGAGGCAGCGCTCCGCAAGACCCCGGGCGCGCTCATCACCGAGTCCACTTTCACAAGCGTCCCGGCGATGGCCAGGACGCACTATCCCTGGCTGCCGGCGCGCTTGCTCCTCAGAATCCACTACGACTCGCTTTCGAAAATCGCATCCGTGCGCTGTCCCGTCCTGATCATGCACGGTCCCGAGGACGACATTGTTCCCTTCGAGATGGGGATGGCCCTCCTGGCCGCGGCGCCGGAGCCTAAAGCTTTCGCCCAGCTCGATGGGCGGCACAACGATGGCGGGATTGCCATCAGTCCAGGGGCTCAGAAGACGATGAAGGCTCTTCTTGAGAGGGCTATCTTCTGATCAGCTTGAAAGCAAAATCATGGCCCCTACCCTGCACGTAGGCCATGTCGACCCAGAGCATGGCTAGGGGCTCGAGGTAGCGCGCGTGATAGAGAGGGCCCGTGTCGCAGACCTCGAAGCCCATCTCCTGGGCGAGCGCCGTCACGACCCTCTTGGCCGGGGCGTCATCCCCGCAGATGAACATGGTGAGCCTCTCGGAGCCAAAGCGCGGGTCGACCATGTTCCTGACGCTCGTCGTGTTGAAAGCTTTCACCACCCGGGCGCCCGGCGCCCATCCCGCCACCTTCTCGCCCGCCGAGGTGCTCAAGCCCACCGTGAGCCCCTTGAGGCCGTCGGCGATGGGGTTGGTACAGTCGACGAGGATCTTGCCTTCCAAGTTCCCGGCGGCCCTGATGGCGTCGTGCGCAGCCGTCCAGGGCACCGCCAACACCACGATGTCGGCCCACTCGGCTGCATCTTTCACGCTCTGTGCCCGGGCTCCCCGCCCGAGGCTCTCAAGGAGCGTCTGGACCTTCTCGGCCTGGGGGTCGCGAGCCCCGAATACCACTTCGTTTCCATCGTCAAGCCAACGCTTTCCTAGAGCCGACCCCACGTTGCCGATCCCGAGGATCCCTATCCTCATGGCACGTCCTCCCCTCTTTTCACGGGCCGTCCAGTACCACCGGTCCCGGTTATTGTAGCGCTTCTACTTTTTCTTCCCCGGCTCTCCGGCTTCGCGCCCCTTGGGGCGCTCGGGTGGACAGGAGTGTCCGCCCTACGGTCTTCTCTTCCCCGGCTCCTTTTTCTCCGCTTGCTCCATGATCCTTTTCAATAGCGCCGGGTCATCTGGGAGGAGGCCGACGCCGGGCAGTCTGGGCGTCAGCTCGGCCCACGCGGGTTCCTTGGCAAAGACCTCCTTGAAGATGGCCACCTGCCGGACCTCTCGGCCGTCGTCTGCGGCCAGGAGCGCCTTCAGGGCCTCCGGGGCGCTCTTGCCCGCGCGCATGAGGTCCAAACCCAGAGGGCCGTAGGAAGGCTCGGCGAAGGACTGCGTGGCTACGGCGCCGACGCCCGCCTCCGCCCAAGGGACGACCGACCCCACCGAGAACCAGTGGGACTGGATGGCCACTCCCAAGTCACCCGTAGCGGGGTCCCGGGCCACGATGGAGAACGTGAACGCCCTCGGCTCCGAAGCGGCGAGAACGAGCGGCATGGCGGCCGAAATCACGGCGAGAATAACCACCACGACTATTCTTCGCATCTGCAACCTCCTCGACCATGAAGGGAGCGCTTACTCCAGCGCGCTCTTGGTTCCCCGCGTCCCCGTTTCTCCGCGTCCCCGCGTCCTATCTTTCGCCGCCGCAGGTCCCGCATGGCGAATCGCTATTCCCCTTCGAGCAGGCGCCTGACGTGGGCGACCTTGGCGGACATGTCGGGCGGCCTGTCCCGCCTCTCGCTGATCTTCAGCGTCGTAGCGATCCGCGGTGCACCCATCTCAAAGAGCTTGTCCTGGCAACGGCGAATGACCGTCATGACCTCGTCCCACTCCCCTTCCACATTCGTGCCCATGGAGTGGAACTCGTGCTTGAGCCCGCTGGCCCTGATGATCTTCAGGGCCTCGGCCACGTAAGGCGAGAGGGAGAGGCCCGTCCCGAGGGGAATGAATGAGACTTCAACAATCACCGTGGCCACGTGGATCTCCTTACTTTTCACTTTTCACTTTTCACTTTTTACTTCTTGCTCTTTACTCTCTAGTCCTCACTCCCCACTTTTTCCTGCCCTTCCGCCGCATTCTTCAGGCTCACACGGACCCGGTGAATGCGCCTGCGGTCCGCCGAGAGCACTTCAACCGAAACACCGTCCAGGTCCACGCGCTGCCCGCTCTGGGGGATCGTCCCCAAGGCGGTGTTGATCCATCCCGCCACCGAATCGTAGTCCCCCTCCGGGAGGTCCACGCCGAGCTTTTCGGCCAGGTCGTCCACGGAAGCTCGGCCCAGCGCTTCCACCACGCCCGGAGCCACTTCTTTGAAGGGCGCCGCCTCGGCCTCGCCGTGCTCCTCGATCTCTCCGACGATCTCCTCGAGGAGGTCTTCGGTGGTCACGAGGCCGTCCACCCCGCCGTACTCGTCCACCACCACCGCGAGCTGGAGTTTCTGCTGCTGAAACTCCCTAAGGAGCTGGGAGATGGGCTTGTTCTCGGGCACGAAAAACACCGGGCGGGCGAAGGCGGAGACGGGCCTGTCCCCTTCCCCGGCGAGGAGGGAAGCCAGGAAGTCCTTGAGGTACGCCACGCCCACGAGGTTGTCGATGTGCCCCTCGTAGAGGGGGAGCCTCGTGTGGCGGGCCTTGGCGAGCATCTCCGCGGTTTCCTTGAGGGACGTGCCGGCGGGCGCGGAGATCATGTCCATCCTGGGTGTCATGACCTCCCGGGCCACGGTATCGCCGAACTCCATGACACCCCGGATGAGTACCGAGTCCTCGCCCTCAAGGATGCCTTCGCTCTTCCCCACCTGAATGAGCGCCGAGATCTCCTCCTCCTTGTCTTCGTCCTCCTGCTCCGAGCGCTCTTTGACGGCGCTCAGGCGGCGGTTCAAGAGAGCCGCCAGGGGCAGGGTAATGGGCGCCAGGATCCAAAGGAAAACGCGGACAGAGGGCAGGGTGTAGAGAAAGGTCTTTTCGGGATTCAAGGCCGACAGGAGCTGGGCTACGGCGGCCAGGAACAGGAGGAGCGTAAGGCCCGCCAGGAAGCCCCAAAGGAGAGGGTTCTGAAGGCCCCGGGCGTCCAGTTCGGCGGTGAGGAGGAGCGTGGCTGCGAGGGCCATGGCGAGGAGTCCGAACTGAAGCGTAAGGGAGTAGGCCGGGCGCCGCCGCAGGTAGGCCCTGACCCCCTCGGCCATGGGGATGTCCTCCTCCGCGACCCGGGTGAGCGTCATCACCGAAAGCCCGTTCAGGCAGGACCTAACGAGGAGCAAGAGAAAAAGGGCCATGAGGGCCGCCGCCAAACCCAGGATCTTCATCTCACGGGATCCCCCACTCCTTCCGCAGGGAGCGCTCTTTGCGAAGCATGGCTCCGCCGTCCGTCTCGTGGTCGAAGCCCGCCAAATGGAGGATCCCGTGGAGCACCAGGCGCTTCATTTCCACTCCCACCGGGAGGCCCGCTTCCTCGGCAGCTGCCTGGGCCACGGGGCCCGCGATAAGAATATCCCCGAGGTAGGGCCAGCCTTCAGGACCCGGGGCGCCGTCCGGGAAGGAGAGCACGTCGGTGGAGCCCTTCTTGCCCCGGAATCTTCTGTTGAAAAGCGCCATGGTGCGCGCCGAGCAGAGTTTGATCCCCACTTCGCCTTCGAGGCCCAGGCGCGCCAGTGCGTCCAAAGCGAACGCCACGAGTTCCTCTCTACGAACGCTGGGCTTTTTGAGGCGGCTGTGGAGGCGCACTTCGCGGTGCGATACCATTTTCATCGGGCTCCTTGTCGAAGGCGTAACCGGGATAGGAGATCCGCCGGCTGAACACGCCCACCAGAATCTGGACGAAGGCGTCCTCCACCTTGGCCAGGTCGTGGAAAGTGATGTCGCACTCGGAGAGCTGGCCCTCGGTCACGATCCGGCTGACGATCTCGCTGACGAGGGCCTTCAGGCGGTGGTGGGACGGCTCTTTCAGGAGGCGGGACCCGGCCTCCACGCCGTCCGCGATCATGATGATAGCCGCCTCGCGAGTCTGGGGCCTCGGTCCCTTATAGCTGAAGTCGGCCTCGTTGATGCTCTCCTTCTCCGGGTCGAGCATGGTGAGGGCCTTGTCGAAAAAGTAGCTGATCCTGCGCGTCCCGTGGTGTTGCGGTATGACGTCCAGGATGGCCTGCGGCAGCTTATACTGGCGCGCCATGGCCACGCCTTCTTTCACGTGGGCTCCCACGATGAGGGCCGAGATCCTCGGCTGGAGCTTGTCGTGGGAGTTGGCCGCCCCCTCCTGGTTCTCGACGAAGTAGAGGGGGTTCAGCATCTTTCCGATGTCATGGTAGTAGCAGGCTACGCGGCAGAACAGGGCGTTGGCGCCGATGGCGTTGGCGGCCGCCTCGCAGAGGTTGGCCATCATGAGAGAGTGGTTGTAAGTGCCCGGGGCTTCGAGGGCCAGGCTCTTGAGCAGCGGGTGGTTCATGTTGGCGAGCTCGAGGAGGCGGACCTCGGTGAGAATTCCGAAAAAAACCTCGAGTGGCGGCAAGAGGAACGAGACGATCATGACCGTAAGGGGGAAGCCCGAGAGGAAGGCCAGGGCCAGCGGGAGGATGGCCTCTGCGGAGACTTGCTCCCACAAGGCGTCCGTGGCCAGCACCCCCGCGGCCAGGAAGATGTTCACCGAGCCGATGAGAAGGCTGGCCCTCCATTGGGCCGTGCGTTGGGCCATCTTGCTCGCCGCGTAGACCGCCGTGAAGCCGGACAATAGGCAGTAGAGGAGCATGGAGAACCGGAAGTCCATGAGAATCCCAAAAAGCACCGAATAGATGAGCGTGTAGATGACGCCGATGTGCCGGTCCACCAGCAGCGTCATGAGCATGGTCCCGGCGGCCACCGGGATCACGAACATGAGGAGGTCTGGCCGCTCGAGTATGGGCAGCTTGCTGCCCTCGGAGAAGGACTGCATGGAGGAGAGGGATTGCATGAGAACCGAAATGGCCTGGGCCAGGAGTATGAAGAGCGTGGCCACCTGCAGCGTGAGGACGAAGAGGTTCAGGTGGGGGCATATGTGTTTCCTGTAGGTTTTTAGATACATGAAGGTGAAGGCCAGGAGAAGCAGGAGGAAAAGGAACAGGGCCGCCAGGAGCGGCCAGTTCACCATCTGGCGGCTCTTTTCCTGGAAGGCTTGAAGCTTTTGGTGGACGCTTTCGTCCACCTTGTCCCCGGCCTTTAGCAGGAGTTGCCCCTTGCGCACGAAAACCACGAGCTGCTCCACGCTGTCGGCCGCCCTCTCGCGGCGCAGGTTCGTCTCCTGGCTGCTGTAGGTCAGGTTGGGCTGGACGAGGCTGCGGACGTATTCCTCCACGGCTCCCCTGAGCGGCCCCGGAAGCTGGGTCTGCTCTTCGGCCATGGGGCCCGGGAGGCGTTTCGCCTCTGCGAGAGTGAGGATGTGGGCCTGGCCGAGATCTCCCTGCACCCACTCGGAGCCCTTCTTGCGAATGTCTCTTATGACGATGGCATCGGTGCCCTGAAACTGGTCGCCGGTCGGAACGATCTTGCGGCTTTCGATCCGCTGGATCATGTCCTCCGCGATGCCCTGCAAACCGGGAGTGAAGCCCTCGGCCTGGAACTGCCTGAGGGAGAACCTGACGAGGCTTCCTCCGAGGACCTCCGAAAGGTGATTCAGATACTGCTCCTCCGCCTCCTGCCTCGCTTCCCTGGTCAGGCCTCCGGTCTTGAGGAAACGTCTGAACTCCTCGGTGTTGGCCCGGGAGGCTTCAAAGGCATGGGCCACCTTTTGACTCAGGTCGCCGCCCAAGCCAGAATCCCAGTCGTAGACGGGCCTGACGTGCGACCGGGCCTCGGCCTTCCTCTGCTCCGTGGCGAGCTTGTCTTCAATCTGATGGTCGAACGGCGCGCGCACGTCCTTCGCCGCCACGGCCCCGACGGGCATGGAGGGGGGGGGTTGCACGCGGAACTTGAATGTGAAAAGGGCAAAGACGACGAGGAGGAAGAAAACGGCCCAGAACCACTCGTTTTCGCGGAAGAAGTGAGCGACCTTCTGCCCCAGGCCGGCCTTGAGGTTCCCGCGGTACCGGGACCTCTGGGCCGAAGCCTCCGAGTCCGTCGGGTCTGGAGGGATCATGTCGGGAACCCAGGTTCCATATCGGCTATTTTACTACCAATCGTCATCGGTTTGAGGCTTTCTCGTACGCCCGGATGATCTGCTGGACGAGGGGATGCCGGACCACGTCGCGCTCGGTGAAAAAAATGAAGCCCAGGCCTGGTACCTCCTTGAGGACGTCCGCAGCGTGCACCAGGCCGGACATTCGGGAGGGGTCGATGTCAATCTGCGTGATGTCCCCCGTAACGACGGTCTTCGAGTTGAAGCCCAGCCGGGTCAAAAACATCTTCATCTGGTCGACGGTGGTGTTCTGGGCCTCGTCCAGGATGACGAAGGAATCGTTGAGCGTGCGGCCCCTCATGAAGGCGATGGGAGCTATCTCCAGGATGCCGGTCTCGAGGTACTTGTAGACCCTCTCACCCTCCAGCAGGTCGAAGAGCGCGTCGTAGAGAGGCCTGAGGTAGGGGTTGACCTTCTCAGCGATGTCTCCGGGCAGGAACCCCAGCTTCTCCCCCACCTCCACGGCTGGCCTCGTGAGAATGATCCTCTTGACCTGCTTCTCCTTGAGGGCCGACACGGCCATGGCCACGGCGAGATAGGTCTTGCCCGTGCCGGCCGGACCAATCCCGAACACCACGTCCTTTTCCCTGATTTCCCGGAGGTAGCGCCCCTGGTTCAAGCCCTTTGGGAAAACCACGCGCCCGTGGGAACACTGGACCTTGGCATCCCTGTAGAATTCCAGGAGGTCGCCCTTGTACCCCTCGGCCCTGAGAGCGAAGGCCGTCCTGAGATCGCCGGAACCCACGCGGATGCCGCCCTGGTGGAGCTTGAGCAGCTGCTCCATGACGTGGCGGCACGCCTCCAGTTCCCCTTGGGGACCTTCCACCAGGAGGTTCTCGCCCCTGGCTGAGAGCCTTATGCCGAGGCTCTGTTCCACGAACTCCGCGTTCAGATGGCCGACGCCCAGAACCTCCTGGAGAAACTCGGCGGGGTACGCGAACGTGCTGGCCGAAGGCGCGGCCGCCGGAGAGGACACCGGGCTTGCCCCGCCTTCTCCGTCAGGGGCCTCGTTGTGCGCTTTCATGAGAGTCTCGCGTGGGGGCGCATAGAGGGGAAGGCAGGGGGGCAGACGCCCCCCTGCCTCGAGATGCTGCCTACTTCGTGGGCGCCTTCTTGGGCGCGGGCGCCGGGGCTGGAGCCGGTGCAGGTGCGGGCGCCGGTGTCGGCGCGGGCGCGGGAGCTGCCGAGGGTGCCGGGGTCTCGGTCGGGGCTGGCGTCACGGTCTTGGGTGCAGGCGGAGCCGCGGGCTCCCACTTGTGGTGGCGTGCCGTCTTGTCGGCTTTCTTGGCATCCTCTGGTGTGAATTCGCGATTGAGCTTGAAGACCTGCTTGGGCCAGATCAGGTCCGGGTGGTTGTGAATCTTGTCCCTGTTGGCGTCCCAAATGAGGGGCCAGAGGAAGGGGTTGCCGTAGATGAGCGGCTTGGCGGAAATCTTCCAGAGGCAGTCGTGCTTGATGACCGTGTAGGAGCACGGCTTGTTCTTGAAGATCTCCTCGACGGCCGCCGTCTTGCGGGCCTCTTCGGCTTTCACGCGGGCGACCTCGGCGTCGGCCTCGGCTTTGGCCTTGTTGGCCAGCGGGGCGACCTTCTCGGCGGCCTCTTTCACCTTGTAGTAGTTGCAGGGGCTGGCCGCCATCAGACGCTCGGCTTCGGCCAGCTGGTTCTTGGCCTGCTGGTAAGAGGCGGGAGCGAACGTGGAGGTGTGGATGGGGGTGGCCACCGTGGAGACTTCCTTCTTGTTGCAGGCGCCGTCCGGGTTGTTGGCTACCGTCGTCAAGCGACTGTCAGCCTGAATGCCCGCCTGGTTGGCGCTGTCGATGGCGGCTCCGGCGGCCTGGACGGCCTGCCTTGCCGCGGCGAGGGCGGCCTCAGCTTCTTTCTGGGCCCGAGCTTGCTCGGTGTTGTTGGCCTGGGTGGCATCGGCGACCTTCTGCTGGACGCCGGGGGCCTCCTTCTTTGCCATGCAGCACTTGTGCTTGGCCACCAGGTCGTTGAGCATGTTCACGCCGTCCTCGGCGGAGCGGTACTGGTTCGGCGCGTAGGTCGAGGCACAGGTCCCTTTCAGCGTGTCGAAAGCCTGGTTGACCGATACCACCTCCTTCGGCGGCTTAGTGCAGCAAGCGACCGCAAGGGCTAAACATACGACAACTACTGCCAACTTCCATCCCGTTTTCATGCTGTGTTCCCCCTTTCCATTCATGGGCACCCTGCCTAAAGTCAATTCCACCTTACGATTACGGTCCGACCTCCACTT
>Ga0209777_10004184_pt1 | contig 17209 bp, 25 predicted proteins | sample FrelakmetHBP12HB_FD_187147 | JGI IMG/M metagenome (GOLD analysis project Ga0209777, IMG submission 187147) | Freshwater lake sediment microbial communities from the University of Notre Dame, USA, for methane emissions studies -HBP12 HB (SPAdes)... | ecosystem: Environmental > Aquatic >...
CATACTTGCGCCCTATGATGCCCTATGAAATGCAAAAAAGCCCCATACAGACCGAAGTAGGGCTGTACAGGGCTAATTTGCTTTTTGGTTATTAAGGTTTCTTAGTTCTCAGTTACAAGCAGTGACATGGACCAGTTGGTCAAATTACCAAAGTCCGTTATCGCAGTATCCAGTAGATCGCCAGCATCATCATAGATTTGGAAGTTTAGATATCCTGGTACTGACTGATTAGGAAGCCAATTAATCTGCTTTGGGTGAGTAAAATTGTGATAAATCATGAATGGACGACTACCTGTAGGAGTAAACGCATCAGCAGTTGCCTTCGCAATATTCTGATTAAAAGCGCCAGTGATTTGATCTAAATATAGACGGCATAGTGAATCACGAACAACCTTTTGGCTTGATGTATCTTTTAGAGGCTGATTATAAGTTAACTGGGGGCATACGATATCAACATAACGCGTATACTGGCATAGCGTTGTGTTTCCAGCTCCAGCCGCACTACGAGTCTTGGCATCGTCATCAAAACCTAATAGATCAAATAACTGTTTGGCAGTAGAAGGATACTGCTTACCAGTGACAGCCTGAATATTTAAAGGAAAAAACGCTACCGTATTACCGCCAGTGACCGTATAAAAAAACTGACACGTATCGGTATAGTTAATCGCAAAAGTTGCAAGGTTCGTATCTGCGCCGCGAACTGCGGTTTGAAAAGCAGTTGCGAGTTCCTTAGGAGTATAAAAACCCACATCAATTAGAACCGTTGATGTCTTAAGAAGAAGACCGCTTGCATTATAAGAATTGACCTGAATCGCATCGGTATACAGATTTACATTTGGGATTGTCCATGGAAAAACAACTTCCGTCACGGCAAGACGAGTAATAAAACCGTTCATAATGCTCTCAGGCTTATTAATCGTGAAATTGTAAGGCGAATGGTTAGTTGAACCTGCACCTGCAAAAGTAGATCCACTGCGCTCTTCAGAATAATCCCTGAACCGATCCTCGCTATCAATTGTCAAGAGAGATGTTGAGGCTGGACGAGCAGTTACCACTTCGGTAGCTTTATACATTTTGTAATTACTACAGATTCTTTTTAATTGATTAAAACTAAACTGATGTGGGATCTTGCGTAAATGGGGATATTGGCTGAATCATAACTCCAGTTGGGGAATCTAAAAATGCTGAAGCGCCTGTAGCAATAGTGTATGTACGTGTACCTAAAATATTAATGTTAAGACCAATAGAGCTTGTAGTTTTAGGAATTACCATAAATCCTGTTAGTGTTGATATCTGCAAATTACCTACCGCTGTTGAAAGCGCTCCAACAACTAAGGTTTGGTTTGCGGTTGTATAACCAGCCTCATCAAGAACATAACAAGTCAGTCTTGCTAAATCATTATTAGGCGTTCCAGTGTCGGTATCGGCGCGAATATTTATGCTTAAAGATACCAAGTAAGTTCCTGGCGCAAGAGGTTTGGAAGTCGTTATAATAGTACTGACAGGCGAGGAACTATTCACTCCACCCTGACCAGCCCATGGTCCTAAAATCCACTTCTGCGGAGCGGAATAATAATTGTACATACTACCATCAATAGACGCAGTGTTAGCTGGAAGTAATGACATTTATTATATCATCATAATTTAATTTAATGTTTTTATTAAGTACTGGCTGGCGAAATTAGAGTGTAAGAAATATTGAGTGGTTCAATCACATACGTTCCTGAACCTGCTACACGCTCAACATACAGTTCAAGATTCTGCGTGGTTGAGTTGGTGACCAAACCTGATAATGTTATATCATAATAATGACCAGGAGTATTCAGTAACGCGCTTGAAACTCCTATTGGGATAGTAGAACCGATATACAGGCAGTATTCCGTCCCATCGCAGTAAGCATATAGCTGTAAGAGGTCAGCTGGATTAGATGAAGTTGATACTGCTGTAATTACTACTACCACACTCACAAGGTAAGTTCCCTTAGTTAAGGGAGTTTGACTAATAGCTTGTAGGTAAGGCGTGCTGGATACATTGCCATCGTATGTGGTAGTGTATATTTGGCTCTTGACATCGGCAGGTAAAGCGTAGTAATGGTAGTTCTTGCCTTCAACTGCGGAAGTGTTGGCTGGCAAGAGTGACATTTAATAAATTGATAAGGTTTTTTTAAATCCATTATATAAAATGTCTTTGCTTCCTACGGATATCAAAGCGTCGTCCTCTCAGGATTATTTTGCGCCAAATCTCCCTGCTGGAGTAACTTATGGGTTAGCATGGGCAGTATATCCTTCTACAAGTTGTTTAGTTTCTAATATTCCTTTACCGTCAGTTACGACTTCATCTGCCTTATCTGTTTCACTCCAGCCTCGCGTAGCTACCACGCAGACCATTGCTGACGCAGCGAATTGTTGGCTGGTTGAGGCTCAACCTGTTGCAGGTGTAGGTATTCAGGTATTAATTTACGCTGGCGGAACTGGTACCAATAGCGGTCCAGTCAATACCACCGACTTTGGAATATCGTGGGCTGTTACCAAGCTTTAAACAATCCAGTTATGCTAACTTTGTGAAGTTAATAAATGAGCCATCGTATAGCTGGAAAGCTCCAGGACCGAATGGCGGACTGCCTGGAACTGGTCCACCGCCACAAATTACGTAATCGTTCGTTGAATCTAAAAAGGCAATAAAACTCATATTTATAGTTCCCTGTGTAGCGTCAATACCTGGTCCTGGAACTGGATTCGTTCTTGGTGTGGAATTAGCAATTCCGTATCCATACATCGCAGTTGAACTGCCAGTAATAAATGAGGCTACGGCATAATTATTAAAACCGCAAGTCACAAGCAATGTTATATTGACTAAATAATAACCTGTTGTCACTACACTAAATACAGAACCTGACCCTGATAGATTTACTAAATTAACAGGTGCTACTGGAACTGTAATAGAACCACACCCTGATAGTGGACTCGATGGACTGTTAGTGAAATAGCCTATGAATGTGCCATTAGCATAATATGGTGGCGAAGCATTATTTCCACTATTAATGGTTTGAATCCCTGAACCACCACTGCCAGCTGAACCAGCATTAACTACGAACGTTTGACTATTTAAACTGGCAATTCCAGTTGGTCCTGTTACTCCTGTTGGTCCTGTCTTGCCTGTTGCGCCTGTTGGTCCTGTAGGTCCTCCTGCTGGACCTGGATCTCCCTGTTTGCCAGTTGGTCCTGTTACTCCTGTTGGTCCTGTGTATCCTGTTGCGCCTGTTGGTCCTGTGTATCCTGTTGAGCCTGTTACTCCCTGAGGTCCTGGCTCATATAGATAATTATAGAAGTAGAATGGATTAGTTGGAATAGTTGCTACAGTTGGACTGTTCTGAACTTGGAAGTAGTAGTAATTCGCATCAAATACACATGCCGTAGCTACGAAGAAAAATGTTTGATGACCTATGACATTTGATAATTGACTTACAGTTAGGATAGATGACCCATTCGTTGTAATCGTGGTACGAACACTCTCAAGAAACGACAAGTTTCCTGGATCTCCTCCTGATTCGGATACTTGAAGCGTATTAGCAAAAGGAACTGAAGTTATACTCCAATAATTCGTGGCTGGAACTGTAGCATATTGCCAAACTCCATATCCGTTAGTTCCTCTTGCGCCTGTCTGACCTGTAGGACCTGTAGCGCCTGTGAACCCTGTATTTGTACCTGGATCTCCCTTCTTACCAGTAGGACCTGTAGGACCAGTTAAACCTATTCCTGCAAGTTGAAAATAGTAATCGTTTTTATTTTGCTCTACAGCTCGCGCTACCATCTGAGGCAATAGAGACATTTGTATATTTGAGAGTAAATAACCTTACACAAATACAAATGTCATTGCTACCCACGGCAGATGCTTCAGCCGTTAATAAAGCCATGTATGATTACTATTGGACTTCAGGCATAGGCGGAATCACTGGACCTACAGGACGAGATGGAACCCCAGGCGGACCTACTGGACCTACAGGAATTACTGGACCTACAGGAATTACTGGACCTAAGGGTGATACTGTATACGGCGGTCCTACTGGACCTACTGGTGAAAAAGGCGACCCTGGCGATGGTAATCCTGCTACTTGGTCGCAATATCCTGCCACGCAAAATGTTTCTATCCCTGCTTTAGCTATTAACAATATCAATCAGGTTAATTTCAATACAGCTATTCCTGGACCGTTAACTACTGGCGCTACCATCAATGCTCTCAACAAACTGAACTTCTCTAACGCTACTGGACTTGTAGGATACGCTCAAATCAATGGCGTAAACAATATCGCATTTTGGAACTCCAATTATCCTGGCTTTGTTTTCAATAACCTTTATTCCAACGGTTCTACCATCGTAAGCGATACGAAACTCGTTATTCCTGACCTATCACTCAATGGCGCGAGAATATTCACTGGTCCAGGCGCGCTTCCCCAAACTTACGTAACAGTTAACAATAATCCTTGTCCTGCTTCTTGGAGCTTGTTCCCTTGTACCGAACCTGCGCTGAATATGAATAACAATATAATTACATCGTGTGGTTCAATTGATTTTGCGTTTGCTGTTGGCGGTCCATTCAATTTACTTTCAATCAATGCTGCTGGAAACCTAACCACTAATGGTGTCGAGATTCTTCCTACTGCCCAATGGTCTACCCTTCCTGCCCTCCAAACCGTTCACATGAACAACCATTCCATAGACGGAATCAATCAGCTCATTTTCCAACAAGGAGGAAATGTAAATAACTTATCTGTTGACGGCGCGAATAACTTGACCTACAACGGCGCAATCGTGAACACTGGAGCTGGCAGTGTTGCCAACTGGGCTAACTTTCCTGCCGTCAATAATGTTAGAATCCCCAAAGAATATTCCCTAAGCATCAATGCCGAAAATGGGCTTTCCACTTACCTGAACTCACAGCTCAATACCAATATTCTTCACGGTGTTGCTGGGAACCTCTCTGCCCCTGACTTCATCAGTTATCCTACCAACTTCCAAGTAGGAACTACCCTGAACCCTGCACGAACTATCTCAATGGTTTCAGGAATAGGCGGTACGACCATCAACTCTAATCAGGGCGTGTCCATAACTGGAACTACCGATGTGAATATCAATTCCGAAGTTATTACCCTTGATGCGCCTACTGGAGATATCAATGCTACTTCTCTTGCTTTGACGATGGAAGCTGGAACTGCTTTTATTACCAGCTTGACAGAGTTCAATCTTGCTTCCCCCCTAACCACATTTGAGGTTGGAGAGTTTAATATCCTCGCAGGACTCACCCAGTTTGAGTTTGGAGAGTTCAATGTGACCGCTGGACTCACCACCATGGAAGTTGGAGGACTCGCTATTCTCAGCGGAGCTACGACCACCATCAATTCAGTAGGAATCCTGAACTTACTGGGAGATGGAATTGTCAATATCGCAGGAGCAGATGTGAATGTCGCTACGCCATTACTCACACTCACTGGAGCTGTGGCAAATATCGCTTCCGCGTCATTAACCATTGAGAGCGGTAATGTAGGTATTGCTGGAAACGTATCCATGGGAACTTCTTTAATCGCTGGTGGTAATCTTGTAACTTACGGAACTACAATTTCAACTAATACCGTAGATGGTGATGCTGGCGGAGTTTCCGTGAACGGTTCAGGAAAAATATCTGCAAATACTATTGTTTCAGGCGATAACTCAGTTCTATCAATACGTAATTCTATTCCTGGAACGGACAATGTGACCTTAGCTGATGTTGTCAGCATCAGTTCAACCGCTGGAATGAATATAACTAAGGTTTCTTCAATCACAGGAATAGATGACGGTTGTCCCCTAAACAATATCTCAACCATCAACGGCTTACCCCTAACTCCACTGTATCTGACAGCTGGTATTTCCAGCGGATTAGCTATTACAACTACTCCAGCTGTAGTTTCCACTTCATCAGTGTACACTTGGAACTTGCCTGAAGATTACTACTTAGTAACTGGAAGCATTGATGTTTATACCGCAGCACCAACCGCACTACAGGCTTTCATTTCAATCAACGGAGTTTCTGTTGCTGGAACTTACCCTATCGCGCTTGCTCGAGGAGGACAGACCTATTCCATCTCTGCTCCTACAAATTACGCGACTATTCCTTTCACTGCTCGGTTCAAGAGCATTATTGTTCCAGGAACGACATTTGAAGTTGCGGTTTCTCTGTCTTCAACCACATCAACCACTACGGCAACTGGAGGTACGGTATTCATATCTTTCCAGCCAATTTCTTCTTTCTAATAAGTAATGGAATACAAAGACTTGAAGGAATTGTATGATAACTGTACATATTGTCAGGCGAAGATGCACTCGAAAAAACAGTATATTGAAGGGGATTTAGTTTTAAACCTCCCTCAAAATCCTAAAGGACTTTATAATTTATTAGCAGGAGCAATAAGAAATAATCTTGCTAAAAAGAATGCCCCTACTAAAGCTGATGAAAAGAGCAAAGAGAGATCTGACTCATTTTGAATATATCCTGTTTATTCAAGACCTAATTACACTTCTCATCAAGAAATAATGAATATAGAATACTCTGCTGTTCTGAAAACAACAACCAAAAGCGGTAGGATATACTAACCTCTTTTGTGGGTCAGAACATTACTTGTGAAGCTTCATTAAAGTTTCAGCTAATATGGCTCGCTTCTTAGTCTTTTTGGTGAACTTTTCAGGGTGTTCTAATACTTCCTCCGCAAACTCAGGTACAGTTTCATGGTGAGCTTCTGCTTGTTTAGTCAAAGCTCCTTTCTTTATATGCATCTCCGCGATCCAATGATGCGCCTCAGATGGGCTATGATGAGAATGCGAATGCGCATAGATTCCGTTAAGGAGTCGAGCCTGCTTTACCGCATTCTCATAAGTCATTGGAGAATCACTATGCCTCTTATGACTGTGGATATCTTCTACGTAGTAACCTCCACCACTGCTAATGATACGCACAGGCATTTGTTAGACCAAGATATTTTATTTAAAAACTAATCAAACTTAACAATTTTGCTTCCAGCATGATGCTGGAACTTTGGCGGACCAAGCAATGGATCAAGCGGTTTGCCGTCCTTATCCGTTTGTTGAAGTTGAGGTTTCTTACCGTAATAAGCTCTTTGATAATACTCACGACATTTATCAGGATTACGCTTATTCCATTCTTTTTGGTAAGCTATCCTCTTCTCTCTGTTCTGCTTGTATCGTTCCCTATCTAACCGCTTAATACGTTCGGCAGGATCTTCCTCCATTTTATCACTACCATACAAACGGTTTCGTAGGAATACCACATTTGATTCTCGTTGGATTCTCAAGATAGGTTACATGCTTCTTGGATTTAAGGTGAGTCGGCATACTGGCTGGCTTAATTAATTTACCGCATTCACACTTGACCTTTTGGATAAGAGGTTTAGAGTCCATTATATTTTAAAAATATTCATTTAATACACCATTTTTTTGGGTAATGATTTGATGAGATACTTAAAGTTGGAAATGTCAATATTGTTCTCATTGGCGTAATCCGCAAATGTCTTGAATGACCGCTGAGGAACTTCATACCGCTTTGACCTTTTACCATGAAGCTTGAACCAATCCTGGTGAATTAAATCAAACTCTGCTTTATTTTCTTCATGCTGAACTTTCATTCGTTCATTAGCTTCTAACTGTCGCTGTAGGAAATCAGCATTCCTAATTTCATCTTCCTTCTTTCGTCGTTCAGCTATTTCTTGTTCCAGTTTACGACTGGCTTGGATTTCACGCAACTGTTCAGCATACCATTTCTGACGCTTCATTTCTTCTTCAGCTTGACGAATCCTGCGAAGTTCATTGGCTTGTTTGATTTCCTCATTACACTTCTCGCAACGGTAAGGTCTACTACAAGCCATCACTATATCTCCTTCACTATTATACTTCTTCTGTATTTCATCAGTAGTAAACTCAAACCATAACCCTTCGCGATGAGATGTGGGATTAGTATGACATACCTCGATTATAACTCTACTTCCATCTTCTAAAAAAGCCATGACATCAGCAATACCGTTTTCTACCTTTGATTCTAAAACTACGTCCTTGACTTTATCTACTGGGAAGTTATAACTATCGGTTTCTTTACATGACACACAACACTTTTCAATTATAAAATTACGCTTAGTTTCAATAATGTTCTTGATGATTATCTTAGCATTCTTGTGATTGATTGATTCACCACCACCGGTTCGGTCATAGTTCTTACAGGGATTCTCGTCCTGCTTATGAGCAAAATGATGAACACGAATATTACCCTGCTTGACAAATACGGCTTTTGAACAATCAGGACACGTGTACTCTTGACCGCGAATAGCTTGGCTTGGAAGTTCATAGATTCCAGTTTCCTTGCGAATAGCTCCGTTCATTCTTTATTATACCCCACGATTATTTAAATACTTTAAGTCCACTACCTTACAAAAATAGATGGTAACCAGTTTATCGGTTACAGCATTTTTTTCCATAATATTTCTACTTTACTTTTAGGGACCTTCGATAATCTTTTCTTCTCTTTTCAAAAGTAAACTCTATTAATAAAACAACCAGTAACTGGTAACTTTAATATATATATAGATAAGAAGTATAAATAAGTAGTATAGTAATATGACCTATTTAGGTCATAGATAAAAGGTTACCGTTTTTTTGAGGTATAAATTAGACTGGTTACCTACTCATTCTCCTTTCGTTTTAGTCCAGTGCGAAACCTTGTAGGTTTCTTTCCTATCTTCTTTACTAAATTATCCAAACCTAAATCGGTAAGAATACGTCCAAGTGCAGTATCAGTTCCATCAATTCCTTCGGTACGAAGATAATCAATAAGTATACGCGTTTCAATAATATCACTTACCTCATTGGTGATATCAAACTCCTGTTCTAAAACTATGCGAGGATTGATGAGTGGAGTTACGGTTTCCTTCATTTCAATACATTCGCGAGGAATGGTGATTGGCTTTTTATCCCATGATGTTATAGAATCAATGATTACAAAGATAAATGCGTTGAGATACTTTTCTTCCTGTAGTTTTTCTTTCAGGGTAGAATCGGCTGGCTTATGAAAGTTCTCAGTTGGCTTTTCTACAAAAGAGTAACTGTATGGAATGGCTACTATACGTTCGGCAATAGCATCGTCCATGGGAGAAATATTAGGAAAGTCATTACAGAAAGCAATAGGTAAGCATTGGTTCACAAACACTTCTTCGTCTTTGAAGTTTTGACGAGCAGTAATAGGATCTCCTCCTGACGCAATCATCTTCAACTGATTACCGTCAATATCTTTGGGGTGTTTCTTATCAATCGTAATCTCATTACAGAATGCTACGCGCTTATTATAGATTTGCTTAATCCAAGAAATATTCTTGGTAGCTTCGGTATCTCCTGAGCGTGTTAGAAGACTATTGCCGTTGAATGAGCCAACGCAGTTTCCAAAAACACGACCGAGGAACTCTGATAGCAATCCCTTACCGCAATTAGTTCGTCCAATATTGATTAGGATTTTTTTCATACGGAAATCTCCTGTAATTCCACGAGCTAAAAAGTGTAGGAAGGTATCGCCTACTTTAGGGTTCTTGAAAGGCTGGCGAAAGAACAAGTCATGTAGGAACTTAACATCTTCCTCAATTCGCTTTGGGAACTTACGAGGAACCGAGTTAAAGAACACGATTTTCTCATCAAAACCGAGAGTGAACTTATTTGTATTGAAATCGTAGATTCCGTCCTGAAATAGAAGTTTGCCGACAGCTGATGTATTACGCTCAAGGAAATATCCGTCCTGTGCTGGAAGGATAGAAGGTAGAATCTTCTTTAAGTTCTGTCGTAGCTTGACTGAGCCTGAATAGTTAAAGGTATTATCAAAAATAGTTCCGCGCTGGAAGAAGATGAGTTTATCGCCAGCATTGCTGATGTATCTATCAATAACAAGTTCGGAACAAGTCCAAACACCGATGATATCGTCAAACACATAAACTACGCCATTATCAAGTACAATTTTAGAACCCATGAGAGTTACAAACTCACGAGCTCCATACATGTCATCGACAATCACATCGCTGGGAATATAAAAGCGCTTCTTGGTTTCAGGAAGTTCAAAGGTATGTTTAATCTCTTTAATTTCAAGCTTAATCTTATAATGGAACTCCTTTTCAATATCTTCGCAAACACTATTAAGTATTTCCTGTGTAAGTTTAATATCAGGTCTATTACGAACAAGTCCTCCGTCATGAATGAGAACCGCCAAATCCCAACCCCTCTTACCAAGAAACTTATCCATTGCGATAAGAAGATGACGCTCAATAGTTTGAAGTTCTACGGACAACGTTTTGCCTTCCTTGTTTTCCTGCTTAAGAAAACGCTTGTACTTCTCTTTATTGCGATGCAGAATAACATCACCAGCATTAAAAGCCTCCTTCTTCATATCCTTGAAAAACTGGGACAGACCATTATCGCTTCCACCGTAAAGAAGTGACAGAACTTTTTGCTTGGCTTCACTTCTAACAATATTCTTTTCATTCATCAACTTCTCCAGTACCTCTTCACGGTTATTGACGTATTCCGTCCAGTTAGGGCATTTAAGTCCAAGCGTATCGCATAGCTGAATAAGGATAGTTGGCTGGGCATTGACCTGGTCTACATCAGTATAATAATCACGAGCAATGAAGTTTCGGATATCACGTGACAGTTTAGTGATGGAAGGACCAGTGGCAAACAGCCTTCCTGCGTCTTCGTATTTAAACTTACTGCCAAGCTTGTATGATACCTGAAGCTTATTACCCTTCATACGGTTCTTGTAGATGGCGGAACACATCTTCCTGTCATCGCTGGATATATCATTATTTTCGGTAAGAAGTCTTACCTCGTCACAGTTAAACTCTTCTAATTTGTTGATACACAGATCAGGAGAATAGTCGGCAGTGACCTCGTCAATTAATTCTTTCATTTGTATATATACTTAAAGAATATTTAAATGGGATAAACTAACAATCTGTAAAATACTGTTTAAATGGTTGACCGCGACCTCTTAAGACTCTATATCCTGCTTGCGAGGTCTTCCTCGAGGCTTAGGGTTTGGGTGAGCTTCACGGTATTTCTGCTTACGAGCCTCGGCGGTCTTCTGATAATACCGCTTGTTCATCATCTTAATATACTCGCTATGCCTGACTCCTTGTATAACCTGTTTTAGCTTGAAAAACTCATCTATGAGTTGTGGAACCAGCGTTATATCCATTGTATTATATAACTTAAAACATTTAAATCTATCGCCTATCGTACTTCAGCTGTTCGCTAATACTGTGTGCCATCATCTTTGACATCTTCATACGCTCATCGGTGGTAGGGTTGGATTCAAGGAAGTGAGTAATCCATGCATGCCTGAAAGCCGAGGCTGAGGCTTCCTTTCCTACCAGCTTTTTGGTAAGACGAGCCAAGTATGCGCTGAATTGTGCATCAGTGAACACTTCCCCTGAATGTTTATTTAGAAGTAGAGTTTCTCCAGCTCCCCAAACCTCTGCCTCTATAAATAGTTTACGCAGTTCCTTACACACTGGGATTTCCTGTTTGCCGAACGTAGACTGGGTCTTGTATGTATTGAACACGAACTTCATAACACGAGGCTTGACTACGAGATAATTATGGGTCTTGTCTTCAGGTTCTTTGTCCACCACGAGCATATTGATATATTCAAGTCGACGAGGAGGCTGAAGGTAGTATAGACCGAGGATAAGCTTCTCGTGACCCTCAGCCTTATCAAAAGCTTCTTTCATATCCTTCCATGTAAAGTCTTCCTCCTTGGCGACATAAGTAGATGCCTCGCCTGATTTTTTGTTTAAACGGCTCGCTACCTTGTTGAACTCGATGGAATAGAATGGGATATCTATCTTCTCATTTTTCAGGAAGTTCATTACGGCGACCAGTCGTGATTTTAGGGTATTATCGGCTACCGCTTGACCGTTATCCTTCGTTCCCAAAATCCCCATGACCTTGTCGGTATCCTTATAATCAACCTTGCCACCATACCTACGGTTGAGAGTATCAATCACATTAGCATACTGTGCGCTTGACTTGGCAGAATATACGACCATTTGTTTTAGCTCAATATTATTTTATGGCTAACAATCCATTTCTCATAATGGTGAAGGGGCAAGAATCTGTCCTCTTTCGTAGGGTGTCACGGTAGATGACCTTAAGGTTGTTGGGTAATTCCATGATCCGCCTGCCTGCTGTATATAACTAAAATTGGCATATAAAGTAACAGGAATATTATCTTCAAAAACCGCGGTCATCTTTGTAGTCTGTCCTGCCGTGAGTGCTGATAGAGGGAAAGTAAAGGTATATACAGAACCCCTGAATGGGTTTGGTTCGTAAGGAATAGGAGATAGTTCTACAATTAGCATATCTCCTGCGGTAGGCGCTCTTGTCGGCGTAATTGAAAAAGCAAGTGTTACTTTAATTGGCTGGTCGGCTTGATGAGGGAAAGTTTGGGTTGAATCTGCGATGATGACTTCGGCAATAGTATAAGTAATAACAGCGCCATCGTTTACCGAATATGTGGGTGGAGGTAGTACCCCTGATAGTCCTGGAACACCAGCTGGTACAATAGAGAAATATGGTGTGTTCGCCGATGCGAACGTGGTTGACGGAAGCAATGACATTTATATTCATTCGTCATAAACTTTCACGCTCCATAATTATAAAGGTAAAATGGGCGTTGATTCTTTTAATATGGTTTTGACTTGCGATAAGAATTGGGAGGTAACGAACTCGCTGGACTGTTTCCATGGTAAGAGCATTACAGATGTGATGGATTGGGTTAAAGGTAATTGTGATGCCTTTCAGCATAATTACCGAATGGAAGTTATTTTCCTACCGCAGGGCTGTTATCGTGTAATCTTTTCCTTTCTGAGTTGAAATGTAACCTTGCCTGTTTCTGTTTCCAAGCATTCATTTCGCGAATGAATCCAATATAACGAAACCACATGTTATTATAATGCAATTAGATATTCCTGAGTTTGATATTCCAAAAGAGTGTCAATGTGGATACAAATACTTGAACAGTTTATCGAAGAACCATTTGGCATCTAATCAGCACAACTTTGCTATGCTTGAACGAAGGAAAGAAGCCAAGAAACTTCCGCCTACTAATGGTGGAAGGTGTGATATATGTAAGATTGATATCAAGTGGAATATGCCGAGGCATTTACTAACGAATGCCCATATCAGGAAGAACGATGAGTATTTGACGTATCAATTTATTGAAGAAAGAATAAAGCTAAAGAGAAATGAAGCTGATAAAAATAGAGCCGTCAACAAGGAAGGACAAGAAGATGATGGCGACTTTTGAAATTGATGGGAGGCACAAGACCACCCATTTTGGCGCTGTAGGGTATGAGGATTTCACGGTTCACCATGATGAAAAGAGGAAGGAGAAATATTTGGAGAGGCATAAAGCTCGTGAGGACTGGGCTGACCCAACGACCGCAGGAGCATTATCTAAGTTTATACTTTGGAACAAGCCTACCATTTCAGGTTCTATTCGCGATTACAAGAAGCACTTTAAACTCTAATTCTTTTTCCATTTGGCAACGTATTCTCAACCTTGTATACGGAAATGTTACCTCCATCAAACCTAAATACTAAATTGGTTTCATAAGAGTTGGAGAATATGGAATCAAGTATATGCCTGATATCTGACCCCTTTATAACCTCACCGTAGTTTGCGAGGAGGTTATAGCGTTTATCAAGTACAGCGATTAGTTCCATTATATTATGTTTTGGGAATAGTTATACTGACTTTATCCTTATCTTTATCTGTAGGGGTCAAGTCCAGCGAGAAATCAAACATATCTCGTTTACAGCATTTAGAAACACACCGCGAGTGTTTTAACGCGAGATATATCATGTATATAATCCCAATCACTCCAGTTCCCAGTCCTACCGATGATCCTATAATATTGAAGTCCATTAATTAATCAATCGAAATTAAGCCCTTGCGCATCGGTTTCTTTTCCTCCACAGGCTCAGCCTTGACAGTCTTCTTGGGCGCAGGTTCTTCCTTTTCCTTCTTAACTGCTGGGACTTTGACCTTGACTTCCTCCTCCTTCGGCTTAGAGCGAGCCTCGCGAGCCTTGGCTAAAGCTTCCATACGAGCCTTCTTGAGCGCACGAGTCTTACAACCAACCTCGTGATGCTCAATCTCGTTCTGCATCTCCTCAGGACTCATTCGTGATACTGGCTTCCCTGCATGTTCATCTCGTAGCTTCTTTAGCTTCTCGCGAAGTTCCTTGGCTGACATTTTTATTTAATAGACCACATATTATTCTGCGATTTGACTCGGCGAAAGCTTCGTCAGGAAACATTCGCCCTTGAGATTGTCAATAAAAAAGAACTGATGATCTTCACAGGCTTCTTTACAGAACTGAACCATCTCATTCATACTCAATCCAATCGGCAACCACATTTGTAAATATTCCTTAATCACATTGACCCATTCCATTGGTGTTTGCTGTTTCATCACGGCGATATAATTCACATTCATTCGTCCTACTGCTGACATCAGGGTTCGTCCTTGGAAACTCCAAATGCTTGAAAGATTGGCGTTACGGTAAATAGTTAGTGCGCGAGTAACTTCTTGGTCATTCTTAATTTTACGGTCAACGTAATCATCGCTAATAAATAAGAAGGGAAACTTATTTCCCATCTTGGAATTGATTTTGTGAATATCTTTGAGAACTTCAGGGCAGAACTTCTCGCTGACAATAACTTTGGTAGAAAGGTCCTTGTAGATATCGGCTTGGGGGTTCATAGAACACATGATAGAAATATGTTTAGTAAAATGTTTTTTGTAGAGATACTTCATTAGCGTGGTCTTACCGCTACGTGAAGCGCCAATAAGAGCAAAACTGACACCTCCATTCTCAGGGAGGTCAACCGTAAACTTCTTAGATGTGAACGACATATTATTATACTAACTACAATATAAAATGGACTTCAATCGTATAATTGGTATGCCTCGTGCGCAGAGCAGTGCCTTGCCTGTAGGTGCAAAGAAAGCTTTGGAAGAAGAGATTAAATTACAGGCGGAGAGTAAACCTAAAAAGGACTCTCGTAAAGAAGCAGAGAAAAAAGTTAAGAAGATTTCGAGCGACCAGCTTGAGGCGTTTATCGACTCTGACCCTTCCAAGAAAGAGGTATATGAGTATTTCAAGGCTAAGATTGCGATGCTGAATGATGCGGATTAACCACGAAAGACAACAGGTACATTCTTCTTGCCATGAGCCTCAAGACGCGCCATACCAAATGGTAGATGGGTAGCAGGGGCATGCAGTCCCTTCTCAAGTTCCTTAGAAACCTTTGGCATTTCCTTGGGAATTGGCGGAGTTCCTGAAACCTTGGGCATCATAGGCGTATCGTGACCTGACGGCATTACGAGGGGAATCGTAGCATTGAATAACCCAATCTCTCCCATGAATGGAGTCGTAGGAGGTAATGTAACATGCTTGCGAGAAACAACACCAGCCTCCTTTACTGGGAAACGCTCCTCTTCCGTCATGGGCGCACGACGGTATGAAACTGGCGCGTGACGAGGTCGGTCAGAAGGACCAGCATACTTATCACCAGCAATATCAGCATGCTTGAGTTCTTTCTCCGCAACATCTAACATTCCAGCAGTTCGCATTCCTCGCGCACGAGGTAGGTCGTGTCCATCATGGGGATAGCGATGATGAGGAGTACGCGTGGGGGCAGTCGCAAGTTTCATACTCATTTTGTAAGTTAGTCTATATAAATATTTTTGCCAAATAAAAACTTCTCAGATAAAGGACATAACAAATGTCCTCAGCCCATGCGCTTGTCCATATTGGTACTCCCCACGACCTATATTACCAGGACGAGAAGAACGCCGTCAAGCAGTCTATCCCAGTAGACTACAATACACGTTACAGCCAGGACTTTTCAAATAAGTCATCAGGCGTATCAGTTTTCGTTATTCCCCCAAATCAGGGTGTTCGCCATGCTCTAATCGTTCTCGGATACAAGGCTTCATCTCTAACGAGCGTCACTGGCGCATACGCCCTTGAGCGTGGCTGGGGCTACAACGCGATTTCTCAGATTTCTTTCCGTATCGGTAAACTTCTGCCGTTGTGCTACTAAACAAAGTAGTGCTTATCCCTCTACCTGAATTAACAGGCAAGTGCGGGAAGTCCCTTATAGTCTTATCTACCACCCTCCACCGAAAGGTAGGAAGGGGAACAGCGGTAATGTCGCTTCCCAACGGTAAAAACGATAAGAATTGGGTAATCCGCAGTCAAGCACCTCACTGCCGCTATGATAGGCAATGGTGAAGGCTCAACGACTTTATGGGGGAGTGCGTGAATGGTCTATCAAACCATGATGATCGCAGAAGATAAAGTCTGACTCTATGTGAAAGCATAGAGAGAGAACTGGGAAGTTCTCAATATTTCCTATCAGGCGCTCAGCTACTGGCGCGCAATCTCCGCTTGGCTCGTACGGAAACCCAGCGCAATGCCATTCTATCTCTCGGTGGTCAGGAATGCCTCTTCGCGGTTGGCGCAACGCCTCCCAACGGCTTTGACCAGTATGCCTACATTCCAGTAAGCATTTGGTCTGCGACTGGCGAGGACGAGCTCGGTTGCCCTCTACCAACGGACCTGCTCAGCCAGCAGGTCCAAATCACCTGCCAGCTCAAGCCCTCAAGCCAGTGGTGGGCTAACTCCCCAAGCTTCGCCACGCAGGGAACGATTCCTACGGCGTTTGATGTCGCCTACTTTCAGATTGAGCAGCTCGAGATGAAGGACCGTGGTATGGCGCTGGCGAACCGTGTTGACATGAACACGCACATGTATGCGATGCCTCTACCAAGCTTTGACCAGCAGGAGGTTATCTATAACTCTCTAACTGGCGCAACGCCTCAGCAGATTGTTCTAACTGGCTTCCGCGCAGGTGAGGTTCGTAAGCTTCAGGTATTCTGCTCTCCAAGCGCTATCCAGCCTGGTGGTTCAGCCTATTCCACTGCTACGGCAGCAGCGAACCCTCAGAACTGGGCGCTACCTCAGGCTGTAACCTGCCTATACGCTGGTCTAACCTATGCTGTCTACAACAACGGTTCTTCAGCCATGTGGAATCTACTGGACGGCACGAGCCCTGCAGCG
>Ga0209777_10004185_pt1 | contig 17208 bp, 14 predicted proteins | sample FrelakmetHBP12HB_FD_187147 | JGI IMG/M metagenome (GOLD analysis project Ga0209777, IMG submission 187147) | Freshwater lake sediment microbial communities from the University of Notre Dame, USA, for methane emissions studies -HBP12 HB (SPAdes)... | ecosystem: Environmental > Aquatic >...
GCATGGTGTGGGGTTGATACTATCCATGCGGGTATGTTTGGTGGTTATCTATCAGATACAGAAGAATTTCTTAGAACTACTCTTCAAATATTACAAGCAGGTAATGTGGTTCCTGCTCTGAGTTGCGGATTGACTGCTGCTCATGTGGCACCAATTGTGGAAAAATTTGGTGTGGATTGGATGGCCAATGCAGGTGGTGCAATTCATGGTCATCCTGGTGGCACCCGTGCAGGTGTCAAAGAAATCCGAGATGCAATAGAAGCATTGTAATTTGCGTGTCGCTGTATCATTTAGTGGATTACCACGGTTGTATTGTAGTGCAATTTCATCCTGGCAAGCATTGATTAAGAAATACAACGCTGATGTTTTTATGCATGTTTGGCAAACAGCAGATGGCAGCACTGACAAAGCCAAAAGTCTTTTTGATACAATACGCTGTGTTTCAGAACCTCCTGAGAGTTTTGATATAAGTGCCTACACTGATAGAATACAACATAGCAATCCATACAATGTATTTTCACAATGGACCAGCATTTGGCGTAGTATGAATCTGGTTTATGCTCATGATCAGTCTTATGATATTGTGGTTCGTGCAAGATTTGACGTTGAATTTGAACAGTTTGATTTTATCAATGTTCATGGTGTTGTTTTTCCAGGAAAACCTGCTGAAATTTATACATGGCAAAACAACAGATATCTGGGATGGCATGACATGATAGCATATGGTGACTGTGATAGTATGCGTGCTTATTCGGATACTCTTTGGAAAATACCACAAATTTATGCAGAAGGTAGTCCATTTTTTTCTGAATTTTTCTTGAGCACAAATTTATTTCGACGTAAAATTAATACAACCCATCATGCTGTTTTTGCAAATATAGTTAGATATTAAGGATTTTTTATGGTAGATTTCTCACGTTTTGAAACCAACCCAGACGACGCACAAGTATTACTAGAGTTAAGCAATCAATGTGCCAGTGAAAATCTGCACGATACTGCCATCATCTTTGCAGATGCCGGACTTAGACTCAACAGTGATCATATAACCAGAACAAAAATTTTGGAACAAATCAGCATCAGTGGATTCTATAGCAAAAGCCTAGAACGAAGTGTTTCTGGCAAAGAAGCCTGTGAATTACTCTCTTTAGATCGTCGTAACAGTTGGCATACCAAAAATCTTGCACGACAAAACAGCACTTATTATGCACGCAGTTCTATAGAATTAATGCCTGGTACCAAGCTTCGCGAGCTTGATTATATCCCTGCCGACGACTATAAACCCATGAATCCCAGTATTGCCAACAGAGGTGACGAACTTTGGATGATACAGCGCACTGTGAATTATGTTATTAGGCCTGACGGCAGTTACGACATGCGCGGCGACAGTGCCATACGTACACGAAATATCTTGATGCAATTGGACAGCAATCTTGCTGTTGTCACTGCAGAAGAAATATTACCACCCATAGACATTCCTGCACCGTTATATGAACCGGTGATTGGATTTGAAGATTCGAGATTGTTTTATTGGCGTGGTGAATTTTGGTCTACAAGTACAGTAAGAGAATTAAATGCCGAAGGTTATTGTGAAATAGTGTTGGCAAAAATTGCTCGCAAGCACGATGGATTATTGCATTACGATGATTACCGTGTAATACATCCCCAATTCTGCGGTAGAGAGCATCAGAAAAATTGGATGCCCATGGTTGTAGGCAACGACCTTTATTTCATGTACAGCAGCGATCCAGCTAGAATAATTGATATAGAAGGTAATCTTGTTAGTTCTAAGATTACTCATATTGCAGCAGATAGTTTCAGAGGCGGTGGTCCGCTACTAGACTTCAATGGTGGATGGTTGGCATGTTTACACGAAAGCCATGTCATGCCTGACAATAGACGACGTTACATGCACAGATTTGTTTGGTATGACAGCATTGGAAGACTATCAAAATTCAGTGAAGCATTTTATATCCACACACTGGGTATTGAGTTTGCTGCAGGACTGGCAAGAAATGCTGCTACAGGTGAAATTGTTGTCAGTTTTGGCCTAGCTGACAAACAAAGCTGGTTGGCGTTGTTCGATCCCAATGAAATCAAACGTGTATTGCGGTCTGCTGGTACAGTAATGGAATCATTGGGCAATGTTGATGATGCCATTTGGACGCTGCTGGAAACCAACAAAACATTAAAGACACAAACTATAGTAGATCGTGCATCAAATATAGCAGCACGCGCTGGTATATCAAGTCATGAAGATCAAGTGAAAAACTGGGATAACCTTGTTGCAATCTATCATACTGTGGCAAATACCGATCCAAATTTGCCAGTTATGGATGTTGCTGCCACTGAGGGCAGTGTATATCTACCAGCACTGGCACGCTTTGGTTATCAAAATCTCATCAGCATCAACATCGACGAACCTAATCCTCGCACTGTTAATGGTGTGGTTTATATGCTGGGAGATTGTACAAAAACCAGCTTCACAGACAATTATTTTGGATTTATTGCCTGTTTGAGTGTTGTTGAACATGGTGTAGACATTGATCAGTTTATGGCTGAATCTGCACGCATATTAGTACCCAACGGACATTTGTTTGTCAGCACAGATTATTGGCAAGATCCTGTAGACACATATGGTCAAATGGCATTTGGCTCTCCTGTTAAGGTTTTTACAGCTGTGGAAATTGCGGATATGATCAATACTGCTGCCAAGTATGGTCTGCAAATTACCAGCAATGTTGATCTAGCTTGCGAGCAACGTGTGGTAAGCTGGATTGGAATGAATTATACATTTATAAATTTGTTGTTCAAGAAGGTTGCATGAAGATTGCACTGGCTCTCAGTGGTTTGCCCAGAATTTATCCCATAGCTACTGCAAGTTGGGGCAGGATAATTGGTCAGTATTCCATGGATGTTTACGTACATTCTTGGTATACTGGCGATATGAATGAAGATTATATAAGAGATCAGCTAGGTTGGGTTTTTAAACCATCTGCATTGTCTGTTGAGTTGGCTCCTGAGATTGATGTATCTCCATATCCCGATCGGCATTGGCCATACATAAATGTTGATAGAAGTTTGAGCATGTGGCACAGCATTAAAAAAGCCAATGATATGATAAAACAATCTAATATCGACTATGATTTAATCGTAAGGGGTAGAATGGACTGGCACGTACATAGGCTTGATATCATATATTTCAATGGTATTACATTGCCTTGGGACAATGACAAAGTACCTTTGAGATTTTCATATAGAGATGTTGAAATGCACGGATTTAATGATCACTTTGCATATGGACCTCCAGAATATATGGACAAATATGTTTCTACACTTGATCAAATACCAATATTATATCGCGATGAAGCTGTGGATTATTGTCCTGAAAACTTCTTGGCTGCAAACTTAGTGAAACAGAATGTCCCAGTTATGTTGCAACACATTGAGCATTGTCTGATAAGGAGTTAACAATGGCACTTAAAGTAGGCATTTACGGCCCTGCCAAAAATGAAATCAAACATGTCGATGCATGGTTTGAATCGTGCAAACAAGCAGATGTAATTTGTATTGCCGATACAGGCAGCACCGATGGCACACGAGAACGCCTAATTGAGTTAGGTGTCAAAGTAACCGATATTAGTATATCGCCTTGGCGATTTGACGATGCATTTAATTGCGCCATGTATCTTTTGCCAGATGATGTTGATGTATGCATACGATTGGACATGGATGAACGACTACAACCTGGTTGGCGAGCAGCATTGGAAACAGCGTGGACACCTGAAACAACACGATTGCGCTATCCTTATGTTTGGAATTGGAACCCCGATGGAACTCCAGGTAGAACTTGGTACAGTGATCGTATACATGCTAGAAAAGGTTTTAGGTGGCAGGGAGCAACACATGAAGGATTATGCAGTCGTTTACCTGAAGTTCAGACTTTCACCGACGATGTGAAGATTTGGCAATTTCCTGATGCCAAAGATAAAAAAAGCGATTTGCCTTTGCTTGAAGAAAGTGTACGCGAATGGCCGCACGATGCGCGCTTGCGTGCATATCTAGGTCGTGAATACATGTATCAAGGTCAGTTTGATAAAAGCGTTGAAACTTATAAAGAATTTTTGGCAATGAGTTGGGATAAAGTAGAACGAGGTCAGGCTATGGTCAATCTCAGTATTACTGATCCTACTAACAAGGAATTTTGGTTACGCATGGCCAGCATCGAAACACCACAGCATCGAGAGCCGTTGGTCAGTCTTGCACAGTTGTACTATGATCGTCAAGACTGGACTAAATGTTACCAAGCAGCCAATGACGCGCTGAACATTACACAGCATCCAATGGACTACACATGCACACCTGAAGCATGGGGGTATCTACCTCACGATCTAGCCAGCATTGCAGCATGGAACTTGGGATTATATCAAGAATGCTATCAGCAAAGTGTGCTGGCACTTGAACGTAATCCTGATGATGAACGATTGAAAAACAATCTCAAGTTGATAGAAGAATTTCTTGAAACCAATTCTATATCTGTGGCTTGACAGTTTCTAATTTGTGTCTAAAGGTTATACGACCTTTAGACATGTCATAAATCGACATCTCTACTGTTACTCTATCCATTAATCTTATGTTGATGTTGTTGATACGCATTTTGCCGTTTAAATGACACAACACATTGACGCCGTTTTCCAATTTAACCCGAAAGAGTGCATTTGGTAATAGTTCTGTAACTATGCCTTCAACAACAAATATGTCTTCTTTGCTCATAATCCATATTTATCCAGCCTTAAATATACCATGAGCAAAAAATATTATGTTGAATTTAAAACATGGGCAGAAGGAGCTATTACAATACCTTGGCCATGGGCAAAATTTGAGGAACTACCAGATTATAGATTAAAAAGTGATCCAATTGTCACTGCATCTACCAGCAAAGTACATGGCATCTTTTTAAGTATGGATGAAAAAGCAGCTACAAAGTTTTTAATGGACTATGTAGCTGCTCTAGTAGTAGGCGTAATTTTGGAATTAAATGATCCGTCCACAATACAAGAAACGTTAAAAAAAGTATTTGGACACTGTGAAATATTAGGATTTTGCGAAGTTACAGATGAAAATCAACAGCACATACTGTCTGTGATGGAAAACGCCCGAAATAAAACAGGCGTTACCCTACCACTTTAAATGCGGCTGCGACGACTGGCCTTTCGAGCTTCATCTTCAGAATAAGCCACGTAAACTGGTACCCATACTTGTGGTACCGGCAGCCCACTCTTGCGATGCCAATCAAGATCCGCAAAAGGCGAATCAATCATGCTCCAAACTACCCAACGCCCGTCAAACTTACGCTGCACAATATCGTGCTTCTTGTTAGTATCAATACTCATGTATATTTCCTGTTGAACATGAGGTTGACGCATCTTTTATAATGCGTTGTAAGCACCATGCTTACAAGTGCAAGTATAGCTGTTATTTGATATATGTCAACAGATTATTTTGATTCATACGGAAACACAATCCATCTAGGATCGCGGTTTTTATCTATGGTTTCTCCAGAAAAATCCACTGTTTCTGCACTGCTGAGATTGTTGAACAACACTGCAATCTTTACCTGTTTGTGCCACATATCAAGCCAATTTTCTCGTGAGACGATCCCGGCTACACTTGAATACCAGTCATCTCGTATCCAAGAAAGTGTAGCTCCGCTGTCGTTGATATCATCAACGATTAGTATATTTTTGCCGTTGACAACATCTTCAGGCATCCAGCAGTTGCTTTCTGTGTCTCTGCCATCTCGCAGGCTGATTTTCAAAGCCCACATGGGTTTATTCAAAATGTGACTCAAAATAACAGCAGGAACTGTACCACCTCGTACCAATCCAACAATGTAGTCAGGATGCCAGCCAGTCTTGTTTATGGTCTTGCCAATTTTCTGTGCAAGTTTATCCAGCTTCTTCCATTTGATTTTACGTTTTTTTATGTCCACAATCTTTTCCTTATTTTGATCAGACGTATCATATACGCTTCGTCTTCGGCTTCATAACCGTCTTCGAGTTCGCGTATTTTTGCCAACATGGCAGATACAGCCAGTTTTTCTTCTGGTGTTTTTTTGGTTATGTCAAACAAATCTGCCAATGAACTAGACCGGTGTCGGTCACAGTGGGTTGACCAACCACTGACATCTGAAGGATCTGGGCGCAAGGGCCGAGCAAACTTCCACCAGTGATAAATTTCCCAAAGTTCTCTGGCAGCTGCAGCTTGGTGCTGAGACGGATAATCGAGTGACATTTCCCATTTGAGATAGTTTAAACCAGCTTGCGGATCTCTAAATGATTTAAATTTTAATCTATCGATGCTGTACCATGGAAATTTGGTTTTCTTTTGACTTTCATCATTGAAAGGTCCGTGCTTTCTAGCCAGTTCAACTTCAACAAAGTCTACAATTAGATTAAACATACCATGTAAGAGTCGTGTGTCGCAATCATTGTAGCCCGGTGCTAGTCCAGTTTTTATTATGTGATAGCGATCAAAAAGCCGCACACGTATATAATAGCACATGTCATTGAAGGGTTGTGAAATCAATCTCTGGATGCTGTCGGCTTTGTCTGGAACAGTTTCCATAATAAAATATGCAAATGGCCTGTTGTTGCGAGTATCTTTGTGCCATTTGTCCCATTCTCGGAAACCAAGTGCTACAGGTTTTTGTAAATCGAAACGTTGTTTAATTTTTTCCAATATCTGCATAAATGTAGTTTATGCATATTAGATCAGCTGTCAATCTATAGGAACAGCGAATAACGCTTTATTGTCGCGTTCAACTACAAACCCATTTTCTGCTTGATAAACATTGTAGGCCGGACCCAGCCATTTCTGCAACAATTTGCCCTCTGAGCTTTCAAACAGGAAATTAATTTTTTCTGGGAATTTATGGCTGATTTTATATGTTCTTTCATTGCCATAACGGCGCAACGTGACGTTTGAATTTTCGATAATTATGTTATCTACAATAGCAGACAACCAAAATTCTTGGAGTTCTGCTGTAGGTTCTTTGGCAGCCGGTTCTTCTGCTGTAGGTTCTTCTGCTGTAGGTTCTTCTGCTGTAGGTTGTTCAGCAGCTGGTTCTTCTGCTGTAGGTTCTTGAGGTTTAGGTGCTTTAGTTTTAGGTTCTTCTTGCTCCGTCGATTCCGGCTCTGTATCTGGTAGATCGATTATTTTATCAGGATCTAAAATCAAAGTCGCAGATAGATTTTTTTTATCAATGTCTTGCGGATCTTTATTTCCTGGTGATTGAAATTGCCATTGTTCAACATTGGTCAAGTTATCAACTTCGTCAAGCAGTTCTAACAATACCTTAGGAAATTCTGCATTGCGAGCTATTTCTACCCATGTTACATAATAGCCTTCTGTTGTGGGTGCAGGGCTGACTTCTGTATCTAATATGGGTTGACTACTTTTGTCTATGAAATTGCTGAGATCTGTGGCAGGATCTTTGTCACCACAATAGAAACCTACTACTATTACCCTTTTGTCACTGATTTTTGACTCAAATTCGTCGATAGACAATATCGGTTGCACAAGATAGTCCAATGACTTTCTCTGCAGACCTTCTGCTAGTTTAAAACTGTGCATTGATTCCTGCTGTGGCATTTTCTTCGGTTGCACCTTCTGCATTGGCATCTTCTACTGTGTCAGTGTCTTCGACTTTGTCGTCGTACAAATCTATCACTTCTTGGTCAATGCCCTCGATAAAGCGACGAGGGATCATCATCTCTACCACCCAAACTTTTTCAGTTTTAATTTTGGGCTTGTGTGTACCTGGCTGATAATCTGCAGGTGTTTTAACTTTGATAGGAACTTTTTCATCTTCCAGTTTGTATGTAATTTTTGTACCATGCGGTAAAAGTCTTACACCGCCCATGGGGTCTGGCATTTGTTTGTGTGGCCATTTAAATGTCACACCTATCCAATAAGGTTTGACAAAAGGTCCTGCTATAAGCTCACCATTAATCCAATTTTTGAAAGCATACAAATCGTTGCGATCCAGATAGTCTTCAATAGAAATCATGAGATCTACTAGATCTGGACTGTCATCTATACGTCTAACTGCTTGGAGTGCCTTATCTACATTATCCATGATAATGTATTTAGCAGTGATTGTTTAATCATACCTAGTAAAGTGTAGAAGGGCGCGATAATCGCCCTTCTACCAGTTTCAAGCGTAAAATTTAAGTATAGTTTCGATAACCGGATGTCTTTCAACATCACGATCGTCGAAATGACAAACAGCAATTCGGTTATTGACCGACATTCTATCTAATATATCTTTCAAGCCATTTTCTTCATAGCCTCTGTCATGCTGGGCCATGTCGCCGGTTACTATAATCTTACTGCCTTCGCCAATACGAGTCAGCAGCATCTTCATTTGTGATTTTGTAGCATTTTGCATCTCATCAGCTAATATAAAACTTTGCTTGAGTGTTCTACCTCTCATGTATGCCAACGGACTTACGTCTATGACACCCTCTTCCATCATGTGCAGCACTTCTTTTTTATTATAATATTCGTAGAAGTAATCTAGTATTGGAAGAACCCACGGTTGCATTTTTTCAATCAACGTGCCGGGTAAAAATCCATGCTGCTCATCAACTGATATCGCAGGACGTGTAATTACAATTTTTTGGATTTCATTTTGCTGTAATTGTTTGATTGCGGTTAGTACCGCTAGCATTGTCTTACCGGTTCCAGCTGGACCAGTAGCAAAAACAATATTGATGTTAGAATCTTCTAATGCATCAATATAGGCTTCCTGTGCTAGATTTTTCGGAAGCAATACTACCTTTTGTTTGGTAGTTCGTTGTCGATAATTGTTTATATCTACTATATTTTCCTTTAAGTTTCCATGTGTGTTATTGTAAGTACGCTGTTTATTATCGGCCCTAGAGTGGGCGTGCTTAATGCGTCTGCTCAATTGATCCTCCATCATAAAGGGGTTCACCGATATTTAGCGAAACAGGACCAAAATCACAAGTTACCTTGCACTCCATCAAAAACATAAATAGGTTACACATAGACAAAGGTAACAGTGCTAGCATGGCATCAGAAATAGATCCAAATACCATAGATCCAAATTACCCTACTGCTGATCAAAATAATGATTCGCAAGGATTTCGTGACAATTTCTCAGCTATACAAACAGCACTTGGTGTGGCTAATGTTGAAATTACCAGTCTGCAAAACACCTTTATAGGTGCCACAGGTGTGGTCAATACTGCTGTGCCAGTACAGCTTACAGGACCCAATGCTGTTCTTACCACCGAATTTGCTGTCAGCAATGCCAATTATGTATTGACATTTCCTGGCAACAGTGCAGTTCAGATTCCAGCAGGTACCACAGCACAACGTCCAGCTGTCAATGTTGGTCCAGCTGGGTATGGTCAAATAAGATATAATCGTGACACCAATGCCATAGAAGTATATGGATTGGGCGGATGGCAAAACATCAACCAAGGTCCTACAGGCACAGCAGGCAACACTGGTCCGACTGGACCGCTGGGAGGTCCAACAGGACCGCAAGGCCAACGTGGTATTCCTGGTCCTGTTGGACCTATGGGCATGCCTGGTATCCCTGGTGCCACTGGTCCAACAGGACCGTCAGGACCGACAGGTCCAACAGGCGTAACAGGACCATCGGGCCCAACTGGACCAACTGGCTATACAGGTCCAACAGGTCCAACCGGAGTTACAGGTCCAACTGGTTACACAGGTCCAACAGGTCCAACTGGCTATACAGGTCCCACTGGAACTACTGGACCAACAGGTGCAACTGGTCCAACAGGAGCAAAGGCAATACCTGCTCCTCCAATCACATCAGTGCAGTTTAACAAAGATGGTGAAAATCTCGGAGGCAGTGCCAATCTTACCTGGGATGGCACAACTCTCAATGCATCTGCAGCACGCATCAACAACATATCTATTGCCAATGATCTTATACAAAATGCCATTGCCAATGCCGATTTAGTGCTGCGTGGCAGCCAAGGGCAAAGCAATGTAACAGTGGCCAGTGATTTTCAGGTTCTCGGTCGTCCCTCCGGCACAGCTCCATATGTTACAGGAGTATTATATGTCACCATGGATGGCAATGATGCCAATGATGGTCTCACAGAAGATCGTGCCAAGGCAACTATCAGTGCTGCGGCGGCTGCTGCTACCAATCAAATTATATTTCGTGGTTGGACATATGCAACCATCTATGTTCGCTCAGGCACCTATATTGAACCAAACCCTGTGTTAATTAACAGTGGTATCACAATAGTAGGTGACAACCTTCGTGCAGTTACAGTTAAACCACAAAACCCATATGCTGACATTTTCTGGCTAAATCCAAAAACCTATGTCACAGGCATAACATTTAGAGGACATAGATTCCCTGCTGCTGCAATACAATTTCCAGCAGATGGCACCAGCATTATCAGCAACTTGCATGATTGGACCAGTCCGTATGTGCAAAATTGCTCTAGTATTGCACTGGGAGAATATGATCCCAATAGCCCTGGAACTTTGCTGTATGAGCCAGGTATTGGCATGGTTGTTGATGGCAAGCGTGGTCGCAAACTCAGCCAAAGTTCACAAAGCAACATTACTGTGCCACGAGCCGATGCTGTCAGCAGTGACAATACTGTATTGATTTATAAAAGTATTGAACCAACTTTGGGCAGTATTATGTTTCCTCAAGTTGGCGACACACCTGGATGGTTTCTACAGCAAGGTATAACTGGCACACCATCCAACGTGATTGCCATAACCAGCACAACAATAGGCAGTGCAGCAGCATGGGCCATTGAACTAGACGCACCTATTATCAGCAGTGTTGAAATTCCGCAGTGGGATGCAGTGCTGTCCAATGAAGGTGTGATAGTTTTAAATAGCACCTATCCAGATCTCAGCAGTTATCTAGCCATTGACTGGATTTTAACTGACCCTGGGCTGACAGCAGCACAAACATTGCTGAATGCCAATCAAACCTTTATACAAAGTGAAGCACAGGCATATGTGGTTGCCAACTTTCCTGATGTAAACTTTGATCTCACAGCCTGCTATAATGATACAGGCAGTCTTGTACAAGCACTGATCAGTGACATGCTTGATGGTACACGTACCAAAAGCACCATTGCAGGTCAATATGTCTATTATGGACTGTTAAATTCGCCTACATACAGTTTTGCCGATAGACAAGACTGTGTCAACACCATAGACTATATCAAAGATCTTTGCTTGAATGTGATCAATAATCAAGCACAGCCATCGCCATATCAAAACGCTGTAGCACAAACAATTTATCCCTGGGTCACAGGTGGTGTAATAGGTTCTTCTCAAATCATCAGTTGTGTGGCTACCATTACCCAAATAATATTGCTGGGTCCAAAAGTTGATATCTGGGGCAATGCCAGCAAACTGCTGTTGGACAACAACGCCTTTATGCAGCAGGAGTTTATTGCATATCTCGCAGCCAATTATCCAAATTTTCAATTTGTTGCTGCTGATTTGACAGCACTGGTAGATGATGTGATCTTGCACATCAACAATGATATTTTAACAGGTGGTCATGCCGGTGCTGTCACTGCTGGACAATCAGTATATCAACAGTTGGCTCCAATTTATGCCACATGGACCACAGAATTGGTAGAAGCATTGGCTTATATCAAATTTGTTGCTGTGAATTCTATCAATAACATTGCTGTTACACTGCCTTATCAAACTGCTGTGGCTCAGACATTCAACAGTGAGCTGGCAGGTGGCAGTGTTGCTTTTCAAACTGTTTCAGATGCCTTTGATATTGTTATAAGCATACTTCAAAATGGTCCAAGTGTAAAACCCTACAGTGAAAACGTCTACAGCGGATTTTTACAAGCATATCAGTTGATAATGATGAATCGTCAGTTTATTCAATACAATACACTGTCATATCTAGTTGATCCAAATATTGGTCATTATCCAGGAGTGCAGTTTGATCAAGAAACTTGTTTGCGTGACATTGGACTGATAGTGGATTATGTTTGCCGTGACATTTACAATGGTGGCAATGAAAACGCTATTCTAGCAGGCACGGCTTATTGGAATGGCTTGCAAAATACCATACAAGGACTATTAACACAGTGCATTGATGCTATCAATTATATTGGTACCATGATGCAAGATATTGTTGCCAACACCACTGTATCACCTGTATATCAACAAGCATATCCTCAGCAATATGATTATGCACTGACCAACGGTGCCATTGCACAAAATAGAATTATCAATTCTATCAGCACAATATCAAATATTGTCGAGTATGGTCCCACAGAATCTGCTCCAGTTCCTGCTATAAACAGCGCAGTACAACTGTTACAGTTAAACTTGTCATTTATGCAGGCTGAAGTAGTGGCATATATAGCAACGAATAGCCCTGCTTACAACATATATGCTGCCTACAGTTCCAGAGACACTGGTTATGTCGTCAACAGCATTTGTTATGATCTCAATCTTTGCACATCAACTGAAAGTCTGCAGGCAGGTTTGGATTTTTGGAACGGTGCCATCAGCTATCTTCCTCCAGGTGCACAAAGTGTTTGTGCCGATGCACTGACCTATTTGCAAACATTGATGGTTGCTGTGGTAACCAACACACTGATAGCATCACCTTATCAAGGTGCTGTCACACAAACCATTGATACAGCCTATACCAACGGCGATATAGCCATTAATATGATCGATATCAACATGGATTTGATTATCAGCATATTAGTAACTGGTCCCAGCGCTGCTGTAAGACCTGTTGGTTATGCAGACGCAAGTAGTCTAATAGGCGAAAACTTCAGTTTCTTGATTGCAGAAGGCATGGCATACATGAATGTCAATTTCCCTGAATTGCTATTCAGCAGACAACTTTTCAGTCAACAACTTGATCAAATGCTGATATCTTGGCAAAAAGACGTATTAAATGGTGGATGGGCCAACTCGCAGGCATGGGCACGATCTCTGTACAAAGGTACTGCATTGACAATAGCCCGCACTCAAGGTGAAATGCTGGCAGCTATACAATATGTTGCCAGTCTATCACAAGATGTGATCAGCAATACACAGGTGGTTGCTCCATTGCAAACACAGGTATTCCAGGTAATAGATCCAACATTAGATGGCGGTTCAATAGCTGCCCAGGATTTGAATACTGCATCAGAATTGGTCCAGGATATCATCAATTACGGTGACAATACTGGTACACTGGTGCCACATGGATATATGTCTGCGTATACATTAATCATAAGCAATCTTGCATTTTTGGGTGCCAAAGCAGTGGCTTATACAGATGTCAACTATCCTGGTTTAGGATATGACCCTGTTGCCTTCAACAACAACTTCCAAGCATTGTCAGCAGCTTGGGCAGCAGATTTGCTAACACCGGATGACTATCAAAGCAAAGCATGGGCGCTGTCGCTGTGGAGTGGATCAAATCCAGCAGTGGGCACTGAACTATTGATGGCATATGAAAGTGCAATATCATATATTGCCAGCTTGATTCCGCAAATTATAACCAACACTGAAATCGTAGATGCATATCCTGTAACGCCTAGTCAGATAACCAATGCCACTACAGATGGTGGCATAGCCACCACAGCAACCACAGATTTATACTTGTATGTTCTCAATATTGTATCTGGCGGTCCAAATACACAAAGACCCATATATCTTGATGGTACAGTAGTAGTAGCCAACGTAACAGAAACTGTTTATAATGGTGCCGATGCCTGGCTCATCAGCTTTGAAACCAGTTTAGGTGGTCAATTATTTGGACCATTCAACCTGCAGAGTTGGAGCGGTCCTATGACATTCTCAAGCCCGGGGGCAATACGTCCATATGTAGGACAAGGACTCAGCAGCATGGTTCTTGATGCCTTTACTCAGTATAATGAAATTGGTTATACGCCCGTTATTCCAAATGGCGCACTGTATGATCAAAATGCCATATATCACGGAGGACAAGGAATTGTTATATCCAATGGCGGTTATGCACAGTTGGTGTCTATTTTTGAAATCTGCTGCAACATTGGTGTGTTATGCATAACTGGCGGACAATGTTCAATAACCAATAGTAATACTGACTTTGGTAACTATGGTCTATGGGCAGATGGTGTGAGTGATCTTCAGTATGTCTGTAATGTTTATGGTGGTGGACAGGGACCCAGCAGTTTCTTGATTTACAATCTCCCGCAGTATGACAATGGTACAGGTGCTTACAAGCAACCTTATGCAGGACAGGTAATTACCATAAGCAAGTATCTAGCTGACTTTGGATATACCTGTCAGCAGTTTTATTATATCAATTACATCACTGTAACAGATGGCGGACTTGGGTATGATCCCAACAATCCGCCAACAATCACCATACCCAACCCCAGCATTTATAGTGGTGGCTATTCAGCACAAGCAACAGCCAATCTTGAACTTGATTCAAATTCAGGATTATATTATGTAGCCAGTATAAATGTCATTGTAAATGGTTCGATGTTTACACCAGAACAAATTGCCAATCCCAATTTTGTTACAATCAGTGCTCCTCAACCAGGAGGTGCTCAAGCATATGCTGCTGCAGTTGGCTATCCAATCTATTATACAATCACTGCTGCAACAACACCAAACATCTATGGACAAACAGTGATAAGTACTGATCAAAATGTCCCATATACAGTTGACAATGATGCTGTGGTTAATTTCTATCAAGTCAGCCGAATCATCACAAGCAGCCATTGTTTTGAATATATTGGCACAGGTACTGACATTGCCACTGCTATTCCTGCAAGAGGAGGAGTTGCTATACCAGCCAACCAAGCTGTTATGACCAATGGTGGTTATGTTGCATATACAGCAACAGATGAACTGGGCAACTTCAACATTGGACCAGAATTAATCATCAATCAGGATACGGGCACGATCAGCGGGCGAACCTTTGAAAAGAGTTTGTTTGCCATCATGACACCATATATCCTATCACTAGAATAAAAAGGACCATAAAATGGCAGGTTTACCGTTAAACACCTTCAAAAGTATCCCAGCACCAGTTACCACATCATTGCAGACTGTATATACTGCTCCATTGGGCATAACCAGCATTGTATTGATGGCACAGGTGTCAAATATTGTACAAACAGCACAAACTGTGAGTTTTATACACTACAGTTACAATACAGGAATTACCACTTATATTGTCAGCAATGCAGTGGTTGCACCAAATGATGCACTGATCTTATTGGGTGGTAAATTGGTATTGGAAACTGGCGATCAACTTAAAATTCAAGGCAATGCCAACGCAAGCATGCAATTTATTGCCAGCATACTAGAAACTGCCAATCAATGATGAAGTCTAGAAGTTTGTTTTGCTAAATACCTGATATCAAATTGATAGGATATCAGAGATACTATGGCGCAGCTCCTTTCTGGAAGAGTTATAAAAACCAACAACAATAACGTTCCTGCCAGTCGTTATCAATACCTTGCATTGAAAGATGCAGAACCAAATCTTGGTAATCCTACAGGTCCAACAGGAACAATAGGGCCCAATGATGGGCTATTGGCTAGTACACCTAGCGGAGTACGCTACTGGGTTAAGCAGCCCACGGGTGCAACAGGACAAACAGGGCCTACCGGTGTTAGTGGTCCAACAGGACCTTCTGGTGTAACTGGTCCAACAGGCCCAACTGGGCCTACAGGAGCAACAGGTGCCACAGGAGCCACAGGTGCTACAGGAGCAACAGGTGCTACAGGAGCAACAGGTGCTACAGGAGCAACAGGTGCTACAGGAGCAACAGGTGCTACAGGAGCCACAGGTGCCACAGGAGCAACAGGTGCTACAGGAGCAACAGGTGCTACAGGAGCCACAGGTGCCACGGGAGCAACGGGAGCAACAGGTGCCACAGGAGCAACAGGTGCTACGGGCGCTACAGGTGCCACGGGAGCATCTGGAGCTACGGGGTCTACCGGTGCTAGCGGGCCAATTGGTGCAACAGGCGTAACTGGTCCTACAGGTATTGGTGCAACAGGTGCCACAGGTGCTACTGGTGTAGGAGCAACAGGCGTAACTGGTCCAACGGGTCCTCTTGGCGGTCCAACTGGCCCTGCTGGTCCAACAGGTCCGCTAGGTGCCCCAACAGGAGCAACAGGCGTAACTGGTCCAACTGGTCCAACTGGTGCTACTGGTATCACAGGTGTAACAGGTGCCACGGGCGCTACAGGGCCAACTGGTCCTTCTGGATTAACAGGGTCAACTGGTGCTACAGGTCCTACAGGTCCAACAGGTGCCACTGGTATCACAGGTGTAACAGGCTCTACAGGACCTACTGGACCAACTGGGGCAACGGGTCCAACAGGTATAGGTGTTACTGGTGCTACAGGTCCCACAGGTAAGACTGGTCCTACAGGCAGTGGTCCAACTGGGACAACTGGTGCTACAGGTCCTACTGGTACAGGTCAAACTGGAACCACTGGTCCCACTGGCAAAACTGGGCCAACTGGCAGTGGGCCAACCGGTCCTACAGGATCGCTGGGCAATACTGGGCCAACTGGTTATACAGGTCCAACTGGACTACCAAGTCAAGTAACTGGTCCAACTGGTTACACAGGTTCAACTGGGTCAACTGGGGTTACAGGTCCAACAGGTGCTACTGGATCAACAGGTGCAATAGGTGTTACTGGTCCAACTGGCTCTACAGGACAAATAGGTTATACGGGCGTTACTGGTAATACAGGTCCGATTGGATCTACAGGTCCAACAGGTAGCCCCAGCACAGTAACAGGTCCAACTGGGCCTCTTGGTACTGGCCCAACTGGACCAGCAAGCACTATTGTTGGACCTACAGGACGCACAGGCCCAACAGGCAATACTGGCCCAACAGGCAATACTGGTCCAATAGGCCCAACAGGTTTGACAGGTCCAACTGGACTAGCAGGTATGGCCACTAACACAGGTGCAACAGGCGCTACAGGCCCCACAGGAGCACAAGGTTCGACAGGTGCTGCCAGCACAGTAACAGGTCCAACAGGTGCAACCGGTGTAGGTGCTACTGGTGCAACAGGCTCTGTAGGTCCAACTGGATACACAGGCTCGACAGGTTCGACCGGTGCTGCCAGCAACGTAACAGGTCCAACAGGAGCAACTGGTAATACAGGTCCTGC